>Ga0315298_1001575_pt1 | contig 41324 bp, 34 predicted proteins | sample WHS_1_MG_FD_203077 | JGI IMG/M metagenome (GOLD analysis project Ga0315298, IMG submission 203077) | Extremophilic microbial mat communities from Washburn Hot Springs, YNP, Wyoming, USA - WHS_1_MG | ecosystem: Environmental > Aquatic > Thermal springs > Hot (42-90C) | place: USA: Wyoming... | reverse complement strand
CGTATGCATCCAGATCATACGTGCCGTATACTGCCTCCTCGCGCAGCCCTGAGCGGTCCAACAAGAGTCTTATCTCGTTATGAAACATAAAACTCAGCGGGAACGGGGCAACCGTCCGCCGAACCTCCCCACCCGGCAGCAGCTCGTCGTAGAAGAAGGTCACGTGCAATTGCTGCCTGGCTGGATCGACACGGGCACTGGTGAATTTCACCACCTGGTGACCTGAAACCGGATCGGGCATCGTGTAATCGTGGACCAGGCTTCCATCGAAGGACGAGAACAGCGAGGGATCGGGAGTGAAGAGGTCAAGAATCAGCAAGCCGCCCTTCCGAAGGTGCCGTGCGACATTGCTCAAGGCAGCCATTTTGTCCTCCAGCGTGACCAGGTGCAAGAACGAGTTTTGCGCCACAAACGCCAACGCGTATCTCTGGTCGAGAGAGAAGGTTCGCATATCGGCCTCGACGAGATTGACTCGCTCGTCCACACCTGCCGCCCGCGCCTTCTCCCTCGCCACGGCAAGCATGGCTGGGGAGATGTCTATTCCTGTAATCTGGTAACCGTCGCGCGCCAGAGGAATAAGGACTCGACCAGTGCCGCAAGCCAACTCTAACAGTGGTCCTCCTGTGCGCCGTGCAAAGCTGTGGTAGAGGCTGATATCTTCCTGGATTTGCGAGTAGTCGAGGTCGTAGAACCTGGCGAATACGTCGAATTCACTCATTTCGAAGCCTTGGTGAATTCCTCTCTGACCCTGGCCATCAATTCAGGATTCAGCAGCAAGTCTACGGCGGTCATCGCCAATGCCTTTGCCGCGTTAAGCAGGCCAAGATGTCCCTGCTCGCTCACAGCGGCGATCGCAAATTCTGGCGAGTGGGTCAGCACCGGCTCGGGGGCGATGGCAATCGAGGGGTGAATGCTCGGCACGACCTGGCTGACATTGCCCACATCGGTTGATCCGCACCCCCGGTTGGTACTAGCTTCGGGGGGCTCGACGGCTACCCCCAGGGATACGAGATTATCGGAGAAAGCCCGTTCAAGCGCGCAATTAGAGCGCATGGGCGCGTAGCGCACTTCGGAGATTCGATAACTGAAGTTCGCGCCTGTTGCCTGCCCCCCCGCACGGAAGCAGTCTATCACTCTCTCCAGCAGCGAATCCAGATAACTATCGTCCATTGCCCGCACGTAGAATCGTCCCGCAGCCAGCGCCGGCACCACATTGGGAGCCTCTCCTCCATTGGTGATTATCCCGTGGATTCGCGCGTCTGCTCGCATATGCTGGCGGAGAGCGTTGATGTTGTTGTAGCTCAGGATCAGCGCATCGAGCGCGTTGATTCCTTCCTCAGGCCGGGCGGCAGCGTGGGCAGCCCGGCCCACAAACTCGACGTCGACAGTGACTGAAGCCAGTGCTCGGGATGACGCTCGGGTACGCGTCCCTGGATGAACTATGAGAGCAGCGTCGATACCGTCAAAGGCGCCTCGCTCGACCATTAGGGCCTTACCTCCCCCACCTTCCTCGGCTGGAGTCCCCAAAACGACGACCTTGCCCGGCAGCCATTCGGCCACCTTGCCGAGGGCAATCCCTGCCGCCGCGCTCGCTGTCCCAATAATGTTGTGGCCGCAGGCGTGTCCGATCTTCGGGAGCGCATCGTACTCGGCCAGCAAGGCAACGGTCGGACCATCTATTCCTTGAGTGCGGCTGGCTCTGAAGGCGGTTGGAAGCCCGACGATGCCCCTTTCCACCTGAAAGCCATTCTCCTCAAGCCAGGCCGATAGCCATTCGGAAGCCTTATACTCGGCAAACGCTAGCTCCGGATAAGCGTGTATTCGGGAGCTCATCTCCACGATTTCGTTTCGTCGCTGGTCTATTTCCCTTATGACGGTAGCTTTGATCTGTGATAGTTCCATGGTTACCCTTGCTTATTGTGATTTGCTCTCTCGCCGCCCGCGTCTGCCTCGTTTTTCGGATTGCGCGCCGAGGTATCGGGCAAACATCAGAAACTGCGCCAGCGTGAGCAGCCCCACCAGGAGCGTACCGTTGGCCCAGTTCAACGTCCTGAACAGTCGCAAGGTCGCCGCTACGGTAGTGAAAGTTGCCCAGAGACCACCGTACTGCAAAGACCGCTCCAGGTTGCCACGGTGGGCCTTCGAGGCGAAGATTCTGAAACTGAGCACGTAGGCTCCCAGGCCGAAAGTGGCGAAAAGCGCGGCGTACAGCAGGACCAGAAAAAGAAGGCGTGCGGCCAGCTCGCTTGGATTTGCGTTGAGAACCACCAGCCCCAAACCTGTCCAGGTAAGCAACGCGAGAAAGCCTACCACAACCACTCGCCCCGACACGCCCGCTCCCCAAAATCGCTCCTTCGGGACATTATACAGCAAATGGCGGTTGTTTGACATTCGCTTACCCCTTTTGTTATACTGCCCGCGCTACTTATTATGAGCCGAATCTGGGCGACTGCAACCGCCCTATAACCCGGCTGAGACCACTAGAAGGGCTGGCCCGACGTAGAATTGGCGAAGAAGAAAAGGAAGGTCACAAAACAACCACCGGCGCCAATCGTGTCCAGAAGAGCAGTCAGGAAAACGAGAATGGTGAACCCAATTATCGCAGGGGCTGTAACCATAACGATGGTCCTGGCCCTCGTCATCACCATCTTGCCAGGCTTTGCCAACAACACGGGGAACAGCGGCAGTTCTCAAACCGGGGCCTCAAGCCAGGCTATCGATAGCTCGGCCCAGCAGCGAATCACGGCGCTCGAGACCGCCCTCAAGGATAACCCCAAAGACGTGGCCACCTTAACCGAGCTAGGCAATACTTACTTCGATACCGGCCAGTACGGCAAGGCCATCGACGAATATTCGCAGGTGCTGGAACAGACTCCGAACAACACTGACGTGCGTACGGATATGGGCATCTCCTACTACTATCTGGGCATGGTCAATCAGGCCATCACCGAGTACAAGAAGGCCCTCGATGTCGAACCCAACAAGGTGCAGACCCTCTACAACCTGGGCATAGCCTATGCGGATTCCAGCCCACCGGACATTGAAGCAGCAGTCGCGCAGTGGCAGAAGGTAATCCAATTGTATCCCGGCTCTTCTGACGCTCAAAAGGCCCAGGAGATGATCGACAAGTACAAGAAGTAGCGCCCTTGATCTACATCCTTAGAGATGACTTTGACGGATTCGAGGAACTGGCTCGGCTTAAAGCGCAGTTCCCCGACCCGACCTCCCGCGAGCTGAACACAACTGTACTCGATGGCCGCAACCTCGACCTGGGCGAGTTAGTCCGCGCATGCGAAGCGCCCCCGTTCCTCGCCGACAGGCGGCTAGTGATCGTTCGTCGGCTTCTCGTTCGCTTTCAGCCGAAGAACGCCCGGCAGGCAGGCCGCAAATCGCAATCTCATAGCGAGACGTCGGCCCAGGAAAACGAGAGCACATCGGGCAGATCACCTCGCGAAGAACAGCTTATCAGTTCCCTCTGTAGTTTTCTCCAGGGTATTCCCGAGTTCGTGGACCTGGCCTTCGTCGAGGATGTGAACATCACGTCCGGGAATCCTGTCTACAAGATCGTAGAGAAGAGCGGTGGCAAGATAGTGCAAAGGGCCAAACCCTTGAGAGGACAGGAACTGGTGGACTGGATAACCGAGCGAGCGCGCAAGAAAGGTGGGAAGATCGCCAACGATGCGGCTCAGGACTTGGCGGCCTTCGGCAGCGAAGACCTGAGGACACTGGATGGTGATCTGGAGAAGCTAGTGGTTCACGCCGGCGACCGCGAGATAACCCCCGAGGACGTGCGTGCTCTGGTGAGCGATGCTCGCGAAGCGAACGTCTTTGTCTTCGTGGACGCCGTGAGTGAGGGCAACGTGAGGGTTGCGCTGAACGTGCTTCACGAGTTGCTCTTTAATGGCGCAACGCCCGTATACCTGCTGTCGATGATTACTCGCCAGTACCGGCTCCTTATCCAGGTCCGCGAGCTTGAAAGATCAGTTGCCTCACCTGACGAGGTTGCATCCCGGCTGCAAGTGCATCGTTTCGTGGCGCAGAAGACGCTGCAGCAAGCACGGCGATTCTCCATGGAAAGGCTCGAGCGAGCTTACCGGAGCCTGACTGAGACAGATGTGGCGATAAAGACCGGGCTTATGGATGCCGATGTCGCTTTGGATTTGCTGGTAATCGAACTGGCGCTGAAGGGCGGCCAGGCACGCCACAGCAGATAATCAGCCCTTGCCGCGAGGGATAGACTTCCCAGTCCTTCCCATACCAATTGTGCAAGGTTGCGTCCTCACACCGGGAGCTAATCGGCGAGACCTACTCAGGGCATAAGCCTTATTACCGAAACTACCTTGCCCTGGATTAGCAAGTTCTCGGGATCCACGTAGATGGGCTTCATCTCCGCGTTCGCTGGCTGCAAACGAATTACGCCCTTCTCGCGATAAATCCGCTTCAATGTTGCCTGCCCCTCGCCCGTCGGGCCGTCGGTGAGCAGCGCCACCACGATGTCACCGTTGTCTGCCGTAGAACGCGGCTCGACAACCACCAGGTCGCCATCGTCGATGAGATCGTCGATCATGGACTTGCCCTTCACCTTGAGGATATACGCGTTCTCCGGAACAATGCTGTCAGTCAGGTCGATGGTCTCGTCCGTTCCCGCCACTGCTTCGATTGGCTCACCAGCGGCGATCCGCCCGACTACCGGGACCCTTATAGTTCTCACGCGTCCATCGTCGCCAACGCGCGCCAGAGCCCCGGCCTCGGTAAGCTTGATCCCCCGAGATATCTCAGGGTCTCGCCGGAGGTATCCCATCTTTTGGAGAGCATTTAGATTGTAGTCGACGACAGACGTAGACGAGATACCTGTAGCCAGGCCAATCTCGCGCAGGGTTGGAGGATAACTGTGCTCCCTGACGAAGCGCCTGATGAATTCGAGCACTCTCTCTTGGCGTGCGGAAAGTCCGCGCGACCAACCTTCCCTCGATCGCTGTCTCGGCACCTCTCTCGGTCGCCCTTCCGACACCTCTCTCAGTCGCTCTCCCTTGGAGTCTCTGGACACTTCTGAACTCCTCCACGCCTAGAACGGCTGTTCTATGCGAGCATGCTAACACGAACACTTGTTCTTGTCAATAATTCGGTGAGCGCATCAAAGACTCGGGGTTAGCTTCGGCTGGCCAAAGTCCCACTTTCAGGACTCTAAGCTGCTGTTTGGCTTTACTGCGGGACTAAAACGAGCGCTCCAGTCCTGCGAGAAGCACGAGCCTGGGGTGAACATTCTATGCGGAAGAGTTTGCCGGAGTTGACCTACGAGTCGCTAGAGTGAAAATCAGGCCTGCCGCTGGGCAGGCGCCATTCCATCCGAGCCTGCGACGGAGCACGGCACAAAATGACAGATGCCACACGCAACCGTGAACAGAGCTGCCGAGGGGAACCCTGACCAACTTACTGCGCCTTTCCACTGGCCTCTTTGAGGAGTTCCTTTGCCTCATCCTTCACTTCCAACTCAATGCAATCGCAGAAGCACGAGTAGATTGCCCTGTTGATAAGATCGAGCTTCTGTTCGTACTCTTTGTCTCCGCTCTTTGCGCTGGAAAGCTCACTCTTGAGGACAACCAGACTTTCAAGGCGTTTCAAATAAAACTCCTGCCACCGGCCGCGTTTGCCCCTTCCCCCGAGCGGCTTGCGCGCGGCTTCTTCATTTGGTTTGCTGGATTCGCCACCTTTAGCGTGGGAAGGTTCAGGCTCGTCTTCGCTCATCGTATTCACCCTCTGTATCCAAATCGTCCAGGTGCTGCGTCCGCTGGGTCTCTATGGCAGCGGACTGCGCTGTCCGCCCTTTCCCTTGCGGATACACCACTAAGTGGCAAACTCACGAGCCGCTTTCAAGAATCTCGACAGTAGCTCCTCTTCGCTTCGGACTCCGCTCACGTCTACCGACAATTGCTCGAGCACGTCGACTAAACAATGAAGAATTAGTGCGTATGATAGTTTTGCCCCTCCACTGAATTTGGCTCCACGCGAAAGAGCATCCAGCATTTCAACCTGCCTGGCGTCCAGGAACGTCGAGACTCGTTGGCGATGATTGGCTTGCTGGCATTGTTCCAATGCTTTCACCTCCCAGAACCATCTTATACCTGCCTGTGCATTTTGGCAATAGTGCATTTGCACTAAGGGGTCTCTGCGTATATGCACATGAGCACATATCTGTGCACTATGGCGTTGCCGTGACACCTCCCCCTGGTGGTGATACAATTGTTCCGACAAGCAACGGAGGTGATGAGCGCGTGACTTCATCAAAGCGATTGCTCCCCGCACTACTCGCGCTTTTACTCCTGGCAGGAATTGGATGCCAGGACCTACCTACGGTCCCAGAGAAAAACAGCGACGAGGTGAAACTGCGAACCGCACCCCCTCCGGGTGGGGACACTCTCCGCATTTATGGCGGGCCGCCGTCTACCCTGGACACGGCTCTTGTTGGGGATATAGACTCATACCAGTACATCTCCCAGATTTTCGGCGGACTCGTCACGGTCAGCGACACGCTCGAAATTGTGCCGGACATCGCCGAGAAATGGACCATCAGCGACGACGGGCGAGTTTACACCTTCTATTTACGGAAGGATGTGCGGTTCCACGATGGAACGCCGGTCAAAGCCGCCGATTTCAAGTACAGCATCGAGAGAGCTTGCAACCCCAAAACCGGTTCGCAGGTAGCCGCGACTTACTTGGGCGATATCGTCGGCGTTGCGGACAAGCTGGCTGGAAAGGCGTCCGAGATTTCGGGAGTTCGAGTGAAGGACGACTACACCTTGGAAATCGAAATCGACGCGCCAAAGGCGTTCTTCCTTTCAAAGCTGACCTACCCTACTGCTTTCGTACTTGACCGGAGGAACGTCGAAGGATCAAAAGACTGGCAGCAGCACCCAAACGGAACCGGTCCTTTCAAGCTGAAGAGTTGGAAAAAAGATGAAGAAATAGTGCTCGAACGCAACGATGATTACTATGGCAAGAAACCAAGCGTGAAAGAAGTGGTCTTCTACATCGGCGCTGGTAGCCCGATGAACGTGTACGAACTCAATGAAGTGGACGTCACCGAGGTTGGCTTAGCCGAAATAGACCGGGCGCTCGACAAACACAATCCCTTGAACAAAGAGCTTCACATCGCCCCGCAACTGAGCCTGAGCTACATAGGATTCAACACCCAGATGGAGCCCTTCAACGACGAGAAGGTTAGGCAAGCTTTTGCCTACGCTACGGACAAGGATAAGCTTGTTCACGTGCTGTTCAAGGACACAAGAACTAAGGCCACGGGCGTTCTCCCCCCCGGTCTGCCTGGATACAATCCCGACTTTGCCGGTATCGAATTCGATCCAGCCAAGGCGAAGGAATTGCTGGCGCAATCACGGTACGGCAGCGCTGCAAACCTGCCCGAGATAACGATGACGGTCGGTCTGGGTACTGGAGGGCTAGCAGAAACATTCGCCGAGATGTACAAGCAAAATCTGGGCGTGCAAGTGAACGTGCTACAGGCAGACGAAGGCTACGTGGAGGAGCTTGACCAGCACCATTTCCAGATGTTCTTCATGAGTTGGATCGCCGACTACCCGGACCCGCAGGATTTCCTGGACATCTTCTTCCACAGCGGGAGCAACGGAAACTACACTAATTTCTCCAATCCAGAGGTGGACAAGCTCCTGGAAGCTGCGCGAGTAGAGCAAGATGAAACCAAGCGATTCGGACTGTACCAGGAGGTGGAGAAGCAAGTGGTGTCACAGGCTCCCATCATCCCCCTGTACCACGATATAACCTACGTGCTGGCCAAACCCTACGTCAAAGGGTTTACGCTGTCGCCCTTGGGCTTGATTCCTTTCCGGGATATCAGGATAGAGCGGTAAAGCAAAGGCACAAGCCACTGCAGAAGGCTGGCTGAGCGGAGTGCAGGCGAAAACCGGCTAATCCAGCATCCCCGGTATTGGCTCGATGATGATCCTTCCCTTGTCCGGAGCGATCTCTTTGATCACATCGGCGATAACGGGAATAAGCACTTCGCGGGAGTCCGTGCGCACCACATAGACATCGTTAGCCCCTGTTTCCAGGATTTCGGTCACCTTGCCAATGCGCCGCCCCGAAGTGGTCCATACCTCCAATCCAATGATCTCGTACCAGTAGTATTCGCCCGCAGCCAAGGGGACAGCCTCTTCGATCGGGACCTTGATTTCCTTACCCCGTAGAGGCTCGGCTGCTTCAGGAGTATCAACATCGCGTAACTTGAGCAGAACCTGGTCCTTGAAAAAACGTACCCTCTCGACCTCATATTGGGTCAAGTGGTCGTCGATGAATACTCTTTTGAGCCAAGAGAATCGTTTGGGGAAATCGGTGAGAACCTGGACTCTCAGCTCGCCTCTCACACCTCGGGGGGCAAGGATGCGCCCAATAGTTAGATGCGAAACCTTGCCGGAAGATTCTTGTCCTGCGCCGACTTTCTCTTCCGGCTCCCGAGCGTTCTGCGACATAGCGTCTAGGCTATTTCGAGCGTGACCCGCTTACGCTCTCGCGCAGCTGCAACTTTGAGCAGCGAGCGCATGGCCTTCGCCACGCGTCCTTCTTTGCCAATTATCTTGCCCATATCGCCTGGAGCGACCTTGAGTTGCAAGATAACCGACTGCTGGCTCACCACCTCACGGACGCTCACGTTTTCCGGCTCGTCGACGAGCGACTTGGCGATATACTCGACGAGGTCCTTCATTTAGCCCCTGGCCTCCTCGGCAGGTATGTACCTCTTGAGCTGGGGAATTCTTTCTGTAGCGCCGCTCCTCCTCAGAAGCTTCACTACAGTCTCTGTAGGTTGCGCGCCGTGCTCCAGCCAATAGCGGACCCTGTCTTCGTTGATGCTAACCTTGGCCGGTTCGGCCAGTGGATGATAGTGGCCGATAGTCTCTACAAAGGCGCCATCTCGCGGGGCCCTAGAATCGGCGACGACTACCCTGTAGTAAGGTTGCTTCTTTGCCCCCATTCGACGCAGCCTTATCTTGACCGTCATTTGTCTTTAATACTCCTCCTGGTTTTGTAACCTTCTTCTCTTCGTGAACCATATGCTTGTCGATGCCAATTCGCGCATTCGGGCTCACACTGATCAACGCGTTGATTCCATATCCAGCGAATGCTGCAAGGAATTATACCACCATCTCCTCTTGAGAACCAGGGCAGGCAGGCCAAAATCCAGAGGCAGTGGATTTCAGATTCGATCCCTCGCGTCCCCGCCGCAGGTTTGTGTCACCTCGCACGCGATGGCAAAGAGAACAGCTCTTGCGTCCAAGAGGCATCCCGCCCGAACAAGGGATAGCCAAAATGGAGCAAACGTCGAGAGCCAGCTTGCAGTACCCCACTTCTGCTAATTATGGTCAAGTATCCCGCGCGATCGCCCCCACGGGCACAACATCTTGCGCTGACACCGGCGAAACCACGCAATATCTGTGGTCTCGTTGCGACGCGCGTAGCTCGTTACACAAAGTGGGGCACCGCAAGCGAGAGCCAGACCTATGCGCGTTCTGGCGCCCTGGTCTATAATGATAAGATGATGCTATTTGTGCACCAGTAGTGGACCACAGCGAATTTGAAATGGTGTCACTCTGAGCCTAAGCGCAGCGCGGCGAAGAATCTCGACCCCGCGGGGTCGAGATTCTTCGCCACACTCAGAGCGACAGTTGCATCATAATCACTGTGGTCGACTGCTAGCCGCGAGAGGAGAGTCAGCATGCAAACGGCTCAGACTATTTCTTTCCCGAACCTTCCACCGCGACTCGCAGGACTTGGAGACCTGGCCACTAACCTTTGGTGGGGCTGGCACCCTGAAGCGAGGACAGTCTTCAAGCGACTTGACCGCAGAGCCTGGAAGGAGAGCAGGCATAACCCGGTGGCAATGCTGCGAGAGCTTCCACAGGACGTGCTTACCGATGCGGCCAATGACCCCAAATTCCTGGCCCAATACGACGCAGCGATAGATCTGTTCAAACGAGAGATGGAGAGAAGGAATGGCTGGTTTTCGGAGAACATCTCCAGTTCCGATTCGGCGCTCATCGCCTATTTCTCCGCCGAATATGGGCTGCACCGCTCGCTGCCGTTCTACGCCGGAGGGTTGGGATTTCTGGCTGGTGACCATCTCAAAGAGTGTAGCGACCTTGGCGTGCCTCTCGTGGCCATCGGATTTATGTACCCAGAGGGCTACCTGCGCCAGCGCATACGAGAAGACGGTTGGCAAGAGCATTTCGACGAAGTTCTGAACCGCGACGCTGCTTCAATTTCCAGAGTACTGAAGGAAGACGGCGATCAACTGGTGGTCAAGGTCCCACTCATCGATCCCCCGCTCCACGTAGCTGTTTGGAAAGTGATGGTTGGCCGTATCACCCTCTATTTGATGGATACGAATATAGATATCAACGGGCCCGCCTACCGGGGTATGTCGGACCACCTCTACACTGGAGACTTGGAGCAGCGACTTCGCCAGGAAATCGTGCTGGGCATTGGCGGAAGCGAGGTCCTGCAAGCGCTCAATATCCAGCATTCCGTGCTTCATCTGAACGAGGGGCACCCTGCTTTTGCCTTGCTGGAAGAAGTGCGGGACGGAGTTCAGGCTGGATTGAGTTTCGACGAGGCCGCTCGCCAAGTGCGCGCCGCTTCTATTTTCACAACCCACACTCCCGTGCCTGCTGGCCACGATGTCTTTCCGTTCCAACTTATGGAGAAATACTTCAGCAATTACTGGCAGTCTCTGGGCATTGATCGCGACAGCTTTATGCGACTGGGAGTCCACCCAGACGACCCTGGCGCAGGATTTAACATGACTGCCCTCGCTTTGAGGCTCACGGATTACCACAATGCCGTGAGCAAGAGACACGGAGAAGTCACTCGCGAGATGTGGAAATCGTTATGGCCAGGCTTGCCGGTAGAGAAGACTCCCATTAATTACATCACCAACGGCGTACACGTTGCCACCTGGATCGAACCCCAGATGTCCAGACTCTTCGCGAAATACCTGGGACCACAATGGGTGCACGACCACGACAATCCATTGATCTGGGAAGCGATTGACCGGATTCCCGACAGTGAGCTGTGGCAAGTTCATTTTCTGCTGAAGCAGAAACTGGTGAACGCCATCAGAGAGCAGGCGCGGGTACGATGGGCAAAGGAAAAGGTCAGCCCTTCCTATGTGGAAGCCAGTGGAGTGCTGCTGGACCCAACGGCGCTGACGATCGGTTTTGCTCGCCGCTTCGCAACCTACAAGAGAGCAGATTTGATCTTCAACGATCCGGAGCGCCTCAAGAGGCTGCTCAATAATCGATGGAGACCGATGCAGATCATCTTCGCCGGGAAGGCGCATCCAGCAGACGACGAAGGGAAGAGGGTCCTTCAGCAAGTCTACCAGGCTGCCACCGATAGTGCTATGGGAGGGCGCATTGCTTTCGTCGAGGATTACGGCGAAGGCGTAGCTCAGTATCTGGTGCACGGAGTCGACGTCTGGCTCAACAATCCATTGCCTCCAATGGAGGCTAGCGGGACGAGCGGTATGAAGGCAGCGCTAAACGGAGTGCCGAGCCTGAGTATTATGGACGGGTGGTGGATAGAGGGCTATAATGGCAAGAATGGATGGGCCTTCGGCGGACAAGACGTCGCCGGAGATAGAAATCGGGCAGATGCCGAGGCGATCTACGAGCTTTTAGAGAAGGAAATCGTGCCCTTATTCTACGAGCGCTCACGGGATGGCATTCCCCACGGATGGGTCAACGTGATGCGACAGTGCATCAAGAGCGTCGCACCACGCTTCAGCGCCCGTCGCATGGTCAAGGAGTACTCCAGAGAGTTTTACGCTCCTGCGCTGCAGAGCATACAAGTAAAGCAGCAGACAACTTGAAGTGATAGACCTTTGTTTGTTGGGGACCGGCGGGATGATGCCCCTCCCAGGCCGGTGGCTGTCGTCTCTAATCGTTCGTGCCGCTGGCTCCACTGTCCTTTTTGACTGCGGCGAAGGAACCCAGCTTGCTCTGAGGGAAGCCAGCTGGGGGCTTTCCGACATAGATTACATCTGCATCAGCCATTTCCACGCGGACCACGTGAGCGGCCTCGTAGGCATTCTGTTGATGCTAGCCAACGCTGGCCGCAAGGAGAAGATAACAATACTCGGCCCGGCGGGCCTGGAAAGAGTGGTTGAGGGACAGCGCCTGATCGCCCCCATCTTGCCGTACGATGTCAACTGTTGCGAATTAAGGGCTGGAGATTCGTTCGAGGCGGGGGCATTCAAAGGTACGTGCGCCGCGGGTATCCACGGAGTGCCTTGCCTCGCCTATCGGCTTGATCTACCACGCGGGCGCCGATTCCTACCGGAAAAGGCGACGGCGCTAGGGGTGCCCGTAGCCTACTGGAAGGCTCTGCAATCGGGGCAGATGGTGGCCCACAAGGGGCAAATCATCAAGCCAGACGAGGTTCTCGGGAGACCCCGGCAAGGGCTGGCAGTGGCCTACGTGACGGATACGCGTCCCACAGAGAACATCGCCGACCTGGTCCAGAGCGTGGATGTGCTTATCTGTGAGGCAACCCTTCCACCCGAGGAAGAGCAACGAGCAGTGGAAACCGGCCACATGACCTTTGCTGAGGCTGCTCATCTCGCGAAGAACGCCCGAGTGCACGAGCTATGGCTCACCCACTTCAGCCCAGCCGTGTCAGAGCCTGAGGCCTATCTCAGTAAAGCGACTGCTGTTTTCCCCAGAACCAGGATTGGCAAAGATGGAATGCATACTTCCCTGAGATTTCGCAGGGAGTAGTTTTCGACATCCCTCTGAGCGCTACCAAGGATCAGAACGGGCTTTCACCAAAAAGGCCGCAAAGCGCGCAACGGTTTTCTACGATTTCCCTTGCGCTCTCAACGTTCTTTGCGGTTCAAGTATTTTCGCTCTAGTCTCGACACGGCGGTTGCCTTGACGCCCCAGTGCAAAGTGCTATCATAGTTTATAGAGGGACAATGCAAGGCATCCTTGTGGCGACATTATCGTTGGCGACGGCGTGGGCAGCCGTCTTCGCCAATACTGCTTTCTTGCCGGCAAACGGCGCTCTGCCGGCTGACGCAAAAGCCGTTCGAGCCACTAACGGTAGCGGATACTTCAGCGGCACGCGCCTGGCAGAGGGTCTCCCTCACGGCTCGCTTAACGCCCCCATTGCTCCATTGACTGACGAACAGGAAGTCCTCCCCCCTTCAGCAGTCAATATCAAGGTCGAACTACTCCAAGATGGACTGGACGACGAAGGCCACTGGTTCCAAACCCTCAGGGTTACTATCAACAGTGGAGGCACGCTGGCCGACGCATCGTACGTCCTATATGGCGATGAATCGTACTATGAAGACTTGTTTGAAGTAGCACGGCAACAGAACCCCCAACTCCAGAATCCCGGCAACATACAAGCTGGAGAGCAGTTCGAAGTAGTGGTCGACCCAACGGCCACTTACGTCGTCAAGGAAAGCTCGTTTGACGATGTCGACGAGAAGACGGTCTACAAATTCTTCAATGGGGGTGGAATGGCCATATACAGCGGGAAGAAATCCGGCCTTATCCGAACAGTCGATTTCCCCAACGATAGCCGTGCCAAGATGTTCAATTTCCGCGTTGGCGCAGAAATCCTGCAGATACCTCCAGGTTCGCGGCTAGCGGAGTACCGCTACCAACCGGGGGATGCGTTCGCCCAGGTGGTGAAACAAATCTACGGTTCATCCAGCGCAAAGGCCCTGCAGGACTTTATGGTAAAGACCGGGTACACTCCCGACAAATGGCCGCCAAGCGATAACGAGAAGAAGCGGATCATTTTCCCGACCACGGTATCCTACAGCGATGAGCGAATACAACCGCTCAACCGGGTGAGCAGACCGCCGGTTATGAACGAGCAGATGAAAGCGTTAATGGACAGGAGAGCGACGGCGGGAATCTACCCTCTCGTAACGGAAGACTTGGGGACCATCTACCAGTTCCAGGTGGCCAATTCGAGTACGACAGCCAAAGATGCTTCGCGGCTGCTCTTCGGGACCGAGGACAGGTACCTATATATCGCCGATCAAGCCGGCATTATTCCAAAGGTCGGTCCAGACGGCAAGATTGCCGAAGACTTCGACCCGCCTCTCCTAGGCCGGAGCTTCGAGCTTTTCGTTGAATACAACGAGGAGAAGTTCCTCGATGGCCAGCCAGTGCACGACGACCGGGGCCAGCGTACTATTACACGGTTGATGAACGGGACATATATAGAAGAGTACGACCGTGCGCAGCGCGGCGAGCGCGGGGTTCAACGAGCATACTACTATCCTACCGGTTACAAGAAAATCTTCTACAAGGCCGACGAACTCACCTACACCCTTGCCGACTTTATTTTCTTCATATCCCACACTGGAAGAACGTCACCGGGTCCGGCTGCAAAGGAGGAGCAGGAAAATTACATCAGCCGATTGATCTGGGATTGGGCGCCTGGGGTGCCACGGGAACCTGGCGACATAGCGGAAGACTTCCGAGTGTATGACGCAAAGCCCGGCAAGCTAATCGAGATAACCATCGCGCCTCGCCCGCAGACAGGCATTGTTGCTCGGCTCATTTATGGCCTGTGGGCGGGAAACCCCCTATTTGCCGCTATGAGCATCGTGCTGCTTGCTACTGGGCTGGTCGTTTTGGCCACGATTCTCACGCGCAAACGGGGCTAGACAGTCCGCAGTTATCTTTGCTCCGCAAATGGCGCTGGAGTCCTCAGCTGCAATACTGCAGCGTTTCCACAATCGTTTAGCTACCAAGTGCTCTTTTCGCCTGGCGACTGCAGACGCGGGCTGTTCTAACTGAGTCCCCCTCGTGCATCGGCGCGGCGAGGTTTCACGCAATGCTGTGATGTGCGAGAAAAGTTTGTACGACGATCGTGAAAGCGAGCAACCAAGTAGCATCTTGACACGTCGAGCTACTTTAGGGCAGCCCCAGTTGTTCCAGCTTCTCCATTTGCTTAAGAACGCGTCTCCTGATTTCGTGCACATTGGGGATGGGCTTCACCAATTTGCCGTCAACCGTGAGTTGTTCGATGATGTCGAAACGTTTGCCGCCGCAAGGGCAATCAGGAGGTGCCTGCCCAAGAGGGAGAACGACGTCACCAAAGCAGGCTTCGCAGCGCCAAACCGATTTCGCCCCGGACCACTTTCCCCTCTTGGCCAACGGCTTTCCATCCACCTCAACGATGTCGAGAGAGAAGTCGACGACCGGGGCATTGCTGATAGCCGTGCCAACTCCGTATCCCGAGACGACATCCTTAAGCGCACGGATGTCTTCTTCGTCAATGCCTCCACTAACGAACAGCTTGACGTGTTTATAGCCCCGCAGATCAAGCTCCCACCGCACCTCCTCCAGAATCTGCCGGAAGTTGCCCCTACGTGAGGCTGGTGTATCCAATCGTACCGCGTAAAGCCGGTTACCGAGCGCCGACGCGACATTGAGCGCCTCGAATTTCTCGTCGTTGAAAGTGTCAATGAGCGCTATCCTTGGCACCTTCGGTGAGATCACTTCGTCGAAGGCCTTCACAGCTTCAACCGTCGAGCCGATCACCAGTATGAGGGCGTGCGGCATCGTTCCGACCGCACTTTCCCCCAATAGTTCAGCGCTCAAAACGACCGATACACCATCGCATCCACCTACATAGGCACTCCTTTCGATCATAGGTGCCAAAGAAGGATGCATACGTCGCGCGCCAAAACTTATAATGGTATGATTGGGCGCCAGTCTGCGACAGCGAGCGGATTTGGTGACAATACCCGACGATTGACATAGAAAGCCAAGTATAGCAGTCTCATATATGCAAAAGTGCGAGTACATGCCTTCGATTTCCAGGACTGGCTCGAACGGTCGGAAAACCGTGCCCTCAGGCATACAGCGCACTGAAACATCGAGGGCCTCGAGGAGCTTAGCGCACTCCTCCAACCCGCCCAGCACGGCCCATTGCCAACCGTCGGGCAAAGTCTTGGCGATGACTTCGGCCCGAACACGCTTGTCGATTCCCTTCGCCTTGAGGATTTCCAGAGTTCGGACGAAATAAACGTCAGTAACCTTCCCCGCCTTTATGTCGTCGAAATCTGCGATGTGCAGCATAGCACGCTCCTTTCTCGCACAGGTGCCCATCCAACAACCTTGCGCTGGCGCCTGTCCCTTCTGCCCACGCCCCTCTCTTCTTACGTAACAACGCCGAGTCCTGGTCGAACGAAGTGCAAGGGCTGTGCCGAACTCTCCGCACAGAGTGTTTTTCGCCAACAAATGGCAGCCTGACTGCTTGGCTCGGCACCCACCGCGTTGGGGAATGTCAATCGTCGCTCGTTGCTGCGAGGTCTCCGGAGGATATCCTGGCAGCGACCTGGCGGCAGTTAGGAGAAGCTAAGTTGAGACGGTCAGGAGCTGTGGCCAACTCTCTGACTGCCTCATACCACGGAGAGTTACCGCGGGAGATTCCTATGAAGGTTAGGCGCCCAGGGTGAGTGAGAGACTAATACTGGCGGTGGTGGGCGATCCCGAAATCCGCTCCTTCATCCAGTATGACAGTAGTCAACAATCGATCAGGTGTTTTACTATCTGCCTTCTATCCCTGCCAATCTCGGCATGGGCCAAAGCCACTCGGGTTCATCACGAGACCTTAGTAGTCTTCGATCGAAGCCTCTATCACCGTGTCCTCGCGTCGGTTGTTCAGTCGCCCGCAAACCGGGCACACCTTCGAATCCAACCCGTCTGTCGGGAACTCGTGACCACAACGACTGCACTTGAAGCTTTCGACCGCAGAGGCAGTCGGATGGTCGCGGTGAAAGGCTGGCTTAACCGTTCTCTTTTCCATTTCACTTCCTCCTACTGTGACTGGATGGCTTCTCGTCGGCAACTTTGCCACCCATCCCCATCCTGGCAAAGGAAGAATCTCGGTAGGCAACGCAAAGTCCTCCGCCCTGACAGGGCACTGGATTGGCCAATCCAGCGTGCACGCATTGCTACAGGATTGCGCGCCGACTGCTACGCCTATGCAAGACACGTGCCACTCCCCAAGCGCTTCTGAGACGATTCATAGATGCGGTGGCAATCGGGCCAATGGTAGGAGCGAAGCAATGGTATGGGCGAAGCATTCGCTCGATCCCTTTGGACTTGCGATGTACTTGGGCGAATGCTTCACCCCTGTAGTCCATCAACCTTCGTAAACTGTTACCCTATGTCCCTCGCCTTATGACCCCTGCCGCCCTTCTTTTTGACACCAGGCACACGCGCGTGTACAATAAGGCGCGTTAAAGCGCTCGTGGGCTTGCATAACAGGAATCACACAGATGGCAGTTCTTGTAACAGGAGTTGGCTACATTGGCGCGAAGCTCATCGACGAACTACTCCGCGTGGGCGAACACGTCGTGGCCATCGATAATTATTTCTCTACCGATCGCAGAGCCATCGGTTACTTGCGAAAGAGAGAGGGGCTGACGTTCGTGGAAGGAAGCGTGAACAGTCGAGCAACTCTCGCTGCCGCGTTTTCCGCACACTCCGAGATTAGCACTGTCTATAGCCTGGCAGCGCAATCGAGTGCTCACCCGGGCGCCGCTTCTGCTCGCTACACAGAGATTACTAACCTCCTTTCCCCCAGGCTCCTCCTGGATACAATGTTGGAGTTCGGGACCAAGACTATCGTGTATGGAAGCTCATTCTGGGTCTACGGCAGGGCGCTCCCTGAGATTATAACTGAGCACACACCTTATGGGTCATTTTCAGACCTATCACATCTCTCCAAGTGCTACGTGGAAAAACTCTTGGAGATGTATGCCAAGCAGGCCGGGCTTTGTAGCGTAGCGGTTAGACTGGGAATCGTCTACGGCATCAGCCCAGTTATGAAGCGCGACTACCGAACGATGACCGCCCCCAACAAGTTCTGTCTTCAAGCCGTTCGGGGCGAGGAGATAGTAGTGAATAGCGGAGCAGAGTGTCCTGCGGGCTTCATTCACATTGAAGACGCTTGCCAAGGGCTGCTAGCGGCCGCGCGTATAGGTACTCCCGGCGATTTCGTCCCGGTGAACCTAGTGACCGAAATGCTCACTATCCACGAGGTCGCACGCATTGTCGCTCGCGAAGCCGGCGCAAGAGGGATTCTGGCCAAGTTGAGATTTCTGGCTCCAGAGAGAGTGGAGAAACCGCACGTGACCTCCAGGATCGACGATGTCGGGTTCATCGCCAAGCACAAGATGGATGGCAGTCTGGGCTCGGTGCTGGATTTCTTTGCGCGGGCCGAATCCCTGGGAGATGTCCATTGAGAATCGTCGTAACCGGCGGGACTGGGTTCATAGGCCGTCACCTGGTACAGACGCTAGCACAGCTTAACCACGAGGTGCACACGGTTTCCCGTCGAGCTGCGCCCATCGGACAGCAAGCGATTCACCACTCTTGCGACGTGGAATCGGTGGAGGCACTAAGGGTGGCTCAGAACGCTGATGTCCTGGTACATCTGGCGGGGCAATCAGACGCGTCGGCCTCTTTCGCTGACCCGGCGCTGTTCGCCCGCGTGAACTCATCTGGGACTCTCAATATGCTGGAGGCTGCGCGGCGAACTGATGCTCTGTTTGTGCTGGCATCTAGCCAGCGAGTATATAGCCCCAAGCACGGTCTGCTGAGAGAGGACGACCCTTTCGCCCCCAGTGACCCCTATGGATACACGAAATTGATCGCGGAAAAATGGGTCGAGATGTACCGCAAAGTCTACGGCTTACGCACCGTTGTGCTCAGGTTTTTTTCAGTGTATGGCCCAGGGCAATCTGTTGGCAGTGGATCGAGTGGTGTGGTCCCTATCTATATGCACGAGGCGCTAGCGGGCAAACCGCTGCTGGTGAACAACTCTAACCTTCGCGATTTCACCTACGTAACGGACGTGGTGAAAGGGATATCGCTGTGCATCGACAAGCCGGCAGCATTGGGCCAAGCCTTCAACATAGCTACTGGTGTAGGTACATCCGTGAGAGACTTGGCTTTTCTGATAAAAGAAATCACTGGCTCGCAGTCAGAAATAAGAGTGTTGGGAGATTCAACGGACGAGTGCCTCGTGGCAAACATAGACAAGGCACGAGACGTACTGCAGTACAGGCCGAAGGTTAGCCTGCGGACTGGACTGGAGCAATACTATGGCAGTTTACGAAACAGCAGCTAAGATACTCCTAAAAGCTAGGCCAACCAGGCTGCAGTTGGCTGATAGATTGAGGGATCCTGTACCCGATGGAATCGAGCTGTACCTTGACGTGTCCGATATCTCCAGCGAAGGCTGGGAAGACAGACTGGTGGATACAGTGCACCAGTTCTCGGTTCCCACGGGGTTTCAATGGATAGTTGAGGGACCGCTGCGCTCTCTGGATGGGAGTTTCTTCGACATATCTATGAACACGCCGGCCAATCGTGAGGTCATGCGGCGAATCGCTTCATTTGGGCGACGAATTGGCGCCGAAGCCGCAGTGATCCACGCCATCTCACCTGTGGTATCGGCAGACGACTTTTGCGACGCCAAACACGACGAAGTGCTCGAAAAGTCGATTTCTATTCTGCGGTACTACACTAGTCTCTGCCGAGAAGCGGGGATGGTGCCGACCATCGAAAACGTTCCGCCGGTGACGAGAATGCGCGAGGGTAGAGTGATGCACTCTATCGTGGGAATGGAACCGGGCGACCTGATATTCCTGGGAAAGAACGCCGACGACGTGAAGGTCACCCTCGATGTGTCTCACGCCCAGCTTTACCTGAATGCATGTCACTCTACGCCAGGCCAGGTGGAGGCAGGGCTAGCACCGCTGGTCGAGTACCTCTCCCATCGGCCCAGAGTCGATAGTCTGGATGAGTACATATCACTCGTGGAGGACCGAGTTGTGGAGGCTCATTTCTCCAACGCCAGAGGGTTACTGGAGGAGGGCATGGCCTACGAAGAAGGCGACCTGAATCTCGACCATCTGGCTGTGAGGCTGGGCCAAACCGCCCGGTTCCTGGTCACAGAGACCATAGAACCCGATCCAGAGCGAGCAGATCTTATGCGAGAGGCGCAGGTCCGAATGGCCCGTGCGCTGGCGGGAAGGGGTTCGAGTTAACAATGGATGCAGTCTCAAAGGTTGCGCCTTACTATCAGCAATTGCTGGGACGGAGTCCGCTCGCAGTAGAGGACCCGGCTGTTTCAACGTACCTTTCTAAGCAGAGAATCCTTGTCACTGGGGCAGGAGGTTCTATCGGTTCTGCCCTTTCAAACGCCTTGTTGAGAATTCGCCCACGTGAACTGGTGCTTGTCGAGCATCACGAGAACTCGTTGTTTCAACTGCACCAGCGCCTGAGCAGCGAGGCCGCCAGGATTGGGCTGCCCACACATTTTGCACTTGCCGACGTTCGTGATATCCGCACGATTGGCTCGTTGCTTCAGACATTCCGCCCCGATGTCGTTTTTCACCTGGCTGCCTACAAGCACGTGCCTCTAGCCGAACAGTGCCCAGCACAGTTTGTCTCGGTAAACGTCGTGGGCGCGTGGCACCTTTGCCAGGAAGCAGCCCGCGTTGGAGTGAAGAAAATCGTCTACCCCTCGACCGACAAGGCGGTGAACCCCCCCAGCGTCTACGGCGCCACCAAGAGGTCCGTAGAGCTGCTGCTGGAGTCTTTGTCCACCAGGGACACGCAGACACAGTTCAGTGTGGCGCGACTGGTCAACGTGCTCGGCGCCTGCGGCGGGGTGATCGAATCGTTTTTCCAGCAGATAACATCGGGATCAGCGGTGCGCGTGACCGATTCGCGCATGACGCGCTACTGGATCACGATGGACGAAACTCTCTATCTGCTCAGTCAAGCAGCACGAATCGACGGCCGGTTCAAGACAGTGCTGCTGGACCTGGGGGAACCGGTCAAGGTCGAGGACATAGCGCTCAAGCTTTGGAGACTGCTTCGACCTCAGGGAGAGGAATGCAGAATAGAGCACATCGGCATCCGGCCTGGAGAGAGGCTGAGCGAGGAACTCTTCCTGGAACACGAACGGCCCGTCCCTACGCCCTACGCCCACATACTCGAGGTGTCGAAGAACGTGCCCGTCAGATACTCTTTGGCTGAGGCTGAATCATACGTGGGGATGATGGAGCAACTGATTGCGGAGAACGCCCACGAACAAATCAAGGAACAATTATTCGCGTTCGTGCGTGGCTAGTAGTCGACCACAGTGATTATGATGCAACTGTCACCCTGAGCATAGCGAAGGGTCCTAGCCCAGGCCACGAGATTCTTCGCCTCTGCTGCGCTTGGGCTCAGAAATGATGCTATTTCAAAGTCTCTGTGCTCTACTGGTAGTCTGACTCGGAGAACGGGGGTTTGGGGGGCTGCCTTGGATTTTGCATTCGTCAACCTGCCAGTGCCATTCTACGTGCCGTTTGTCTTCTTTGCCGCGCTCGTAGCTTCATTTCTCCTGATACCGCTGGCACAACGCGCGGGAGCGAGACTGGGCTTCATAGACCATCCGAGACAGGGTGAGATTCAGAAGATACCAGTCGTCCGCACTGGTGGCTACGCCATCTTTGCCGCCTTCACCTTCGCCATCGCCCTTAGTTTGCCACTTGTTCCTCGCTTTCCGGGCGAATATCCTCGGCTACTGGGGCTGCTTCTCGGAGCGGCCATTATTATGCCCGTGGCGTTTGTCGACGACTTGAAGCGCCTCGGTCCGATGCCTCAGCTCGCGGCCCAGGTGCTGGTAGCGCTCGTAGCGATCTCCTTCGGCATCGCAATAGACAGCGTGGCCAGCCCCTTTGGGGGAATTATCCCTCTGCCGCTGTGGATCACCGTTCCGTTCACGCTCCTTTGGTTCGTAGGAATGATCAACACCTTGAACTTCATTGACACTATGGATGGCTTAGCTGGCGGAATAACGGTGATAGCTGCGCTGGTGCTCTTCGCCCGGGCCTTGTATCTTGGGCAATATAGTATCGCTGTGCTTTCTATAAGCCTGGCTGGAGCCTGCCTCGGTTTCCTTCCCTACAATTTGCACCCGGCAAGGGTCTTTATGGGCACTTCGGGGTCGATGTTTCTAGGCTACGCACTGGCCGTTCTAGCCGTAATCGGAGGCGCTAAAATTGCCACCACCCTGGTAGTGCTGAGCATACCTATACTGGATACCGCGCTGGTCATCGCGCGACGGGTGCTGGCCGGCAGGTCTCCATTCAAGGGCGGCGACTCGGCTCATTTGCCTCACCGCATGCTGGCCGTCGGGCTACCGCAGCAAGTGATTGTCTTCCTCTTGTACGCGCTCTCCTTGATTCTTGGATATCTGGCCCTAGCTCTATCTGCGACGCAGAAGATGGTTGCCCTGGGAGTGATGTCGCTCATCCTCGGAGGCGCCATCGTGTTTGTGGCCTACAGGAGCCGCTGACCGAGCTTCTGCTCGATTCGCAGATAGGGTGGCACGTTAGTTGCTGGAGCATGAGGGCGGCGCTCGGGAAGACATTCCCCGGGCATTGTTCCCTTAAGCCCTACGATACACGTAAGGGATTCCAGGAACATCCTCCCAGGAGTTGAAGGGAAACCACCGAGAATGGCCCACCGCTCATTTGGGAGGGGGAGGTTGATTATGGTGGAATCAGACAGAGACAGGGCCATCAGACTCGCCAAAGAGCTATACGAGAGAAAGAAGCGGGAGAAAGTAGACTTCGAGTCGGGGCCATGCCTCTCTGAGGAGATAATACCGGGTTGGTGCGTAGACATAGCGCACGACCCGCGCATCGCCGCGGATAACCTGCCTCAGAACCAGTGCCGGTCCTATCGCACTGGTCGAGTCCGCCATTTTGTCGAGCTCGACCCTGAGGGCAACTTGATACGCGCCAGGTAGGTAATACCATTTGCCTTTGCGACGTTAGCCGGCACAACTGGGATAAGAGACTGTCTGAAAGGGTACAAGCTGAGCCGGCGGGGTCACGGCCTTGAAAGGGTTGCCTTCCTCGCGGGGGAACGCCGCAACGGGCTCTTCAGACAGTTTCTAACGATGTTGACTGCGTGCGAGGTCCCCCGGCTGTAGGGGCGAAGCATTCGCGCAAGTACATTGCAAGGCCCTGAGTTATCCGCCAATGCTTCGCCCGCACCATCCATCGCTCCGACTGCTACCGCATCTATCAACCGTGCCAGCCTAAACATCCCTGGCACAGGTATTGCTACCAGGTGAGTAAGCCGCGCAGAAATGGATGGAATGGAGCCGGGAGGATGAGCAGCAACATGAAAGACAAGAAGGGTACCGGGACGAAATGGTTCTTCTGGATTCTCATCGGGGGAGCTCTGTTGTTCCTGCTCGCACCCTTGTTCAATGCCCCAGCGCAAGGCGAGACGATTCCAATCAGCGAGGTAGTGCAGGAAGCTCGCGACGGAAAAGTCCAGAAGATAACCGTCGAGGGGGACGGAAGCAACATCCTAGTAACTTACACGGACGGGCACACCAGCAAATCTCAAAAAGAGGCCTCAGTTAGCATGGTCGATTACTTAGCAAAAGGTGGTGTGCCCCCCGAGCAAATGCCAACCATCGAAGTGAAAAGCGATGCCGAAGCAGGGGGAGGGTTTGGTGGAATGGGATCTTGGATGCCAATATTGATCATCGTAGGCCTGTTCTTCCTCGCTATGATGCTGATGCGACAGGGCTCGGTTGGAGGGACTGACCAGGACCGAGCTTTTTCCTTCGGCAAGAGCAGAGCAAGGAAGATTGAGGCCAATCGCCCCTCGGTAGTTTTTTCCGATGTCGCGGGAGCCGATGAGGCCAAGGAAGAACTCAAAGAGGTAGTTGAGTTCCTCAAGCTTCCTCTAAAGTTCGCTTCCCTAGGCGCGCGCGTTCCGCGAGGACTGCTACTAGTGGGTCCGCCGGGTACAGGCAAGACGCTGTTGTCGCGAGCAGTTGCCGGAGAAGCGGGCGTGCCCTTCTTTAGTATCTCCGGCTCTGAGTTCGTGGAGATGTTCGTGGGTGTCGGGGCGTCGCGTGTGCGCGATCTTTTCTCTCAGGCCAAACAAAACGCCCCTTGCATCGTGTTCATCGACGAGATTGACGCGGTAGGCCGGCAACGAGGAACGGGGCTGGGGGGTGGACACGACGAGCGAGAGCAGACACTGAACCAAATACTGGTGGAGATGGACGGATTCGACAAGGGCACCAACGTCATAGTGATTGCCGCCACCAATCGCCCTGATGTGCTCGATCCTGCTCTTCTCCGCCCCGGCAGATTCGACCGTCAGGTGGTATTGGACAGGCCTGACCTCAAGGGACGAAAAGAAATCTTGCAGGTACACGCACGTGGCAAGCCTCTTGATAGCAGCGTGGACCTGGAAGTGCTGGCCAAGCAAACACCGGGGTTCGCCGGCGCAGACCTGGAAAACATGATTAACGAGGCAGCGATTCTGGCAGCTCGAAAGAACAAGAAGGCCATAGACATGCGCGATATGGAAGAAGCTATCGACAGGGTAATAGCCGGCCCAGAGCGTAAGAGCAGAGTGATTACCCACAAAGAAAAGGTAATCACGGCCTATCACGAAGTGGGACACGCTCTAGTAGCTCATATACTCAAAAACGTCGATCCGGTGCACAAGATTTCGATCATCCCCAGAGGGACAATGGGAGGATACACGCGGATTCTGCCTACCGATGACCGCTACCTGTGGAGCAAATCACAGTTGGAAGATACATTGGCTTGGGCACTGGGAGGCAGAGCTGCCGAAGAGTTGGTTTTTGGAGACATCAGCACAGGGGCGAGCAACGATATCGAGCGAGCATCCGACATAGCGCGCAGAATGGTGACACAATACGGCATGAGCGACAAACTTGGACCGGTCGCCTTTGGCCGGAAACAGGAACTCGTCTTCCTCGGTCGCGATATGGGCGAGCAGCGGAACTACAGCGACGAAATCGCTCGGGAGATCGATGCCGAGATTCGCAACTTGATAGATCGCGCGTATGAGCGGGCGAAGGAAGTGCTGGTGGAGTATCGCGATCAACTCGACAAGATTTCTGAGGTGCTGGTTCAGAAAGAAACGCTGGAGGGGGCTGAACTCATCGACTTGCTTGAGCAAACAGGAACCTCCAAGAGGCCCCTCGCAGCGTGAGCGCCAGGAACTGCGGCGCTCGTAGCGGCAGCCAGAAGCAATGCAGCGCGGAACTCGCGCTGATCTGAACAGAATGTAGCTGCGCCGTTCGGGGGTGCGAGCGACCTGTGATCTGGCTCGAGGTAGCCGATAGCAAAAGGGGACAACCGGCGAGCAGTCAAACGGCACAACCAGCCTCAAGCCTGGGCTGCAAGTGCCCTGGTCCATTTTTCGTTAGGAGGGGCTGAAAGCTGATTGCTGGGGTTACCTTCTCGTGACGAGCAAGCAGGGCACGGTTCTTGCTATCCCTCAGGTGAGCAGTTTAAGCCTTTGTGTAAAAGGACACAGCAAGCGGGGCAAGAATGGCTAAAAGTAAGAGAGCGAAAGACAACCAACCTGAAATGGTGGCTCGATACCCGCGGAATCTCGCTGAGGATTTAGGCCGAAACAGAAGCAATCGGGCAAAGGATCGGGTAGCCGCAGTGCCCAACGAGCTATATGGAGCCTTTGCCGAGAAGATGCTGGAAAGCATGGTTCCTGAAAACGAGGAACTAGAAGCACAACTTGAAGAAGATGCCGAGCTGGAGACTGGAGTAGAGAACGCTCCCGGCCCCTGGGAAACCTACTCGGTCGATCCGATGCGCATGTACCTTCGAGAAATCTCCCGTACCCCGCTGCTAAATAGGGCAGAGGAGATCGAGTTGGCCAAGCGTATCGAAAAAGGCGACGTCAAGGCCCTTGAACTGATGGTCAGATCCAACCTGCGTCTCGTCGTGAGCGTGGCCAAGAGATATGTTGGTAGAGGGCTCTCGTTGATGGACTTGGTGCAGGAGGGCAACATAGGGCTACTGAGAGCTATACAGAAGTTCGACTGGAGGCGCGGATTCAAGTTCTCTACCTACGCCACGTGGTGGATTCGGCAGGCGATCACCCGAGCAATAGCAGATCAGTCACGAACAATAAGGATTCCCGTTCACGTCAACGAGACGATAAACCGCTTCACTCGCGTCACCCAGCAACTCTCACAAGAACTGGAGCGGGCTCCAACCCCTGAGGAAGTAGCCAGAGCTCTAGGGATGGGAACAGCCAAAGTTCGCGACGTAATGCGGGCGGCACGAAAGCCACTTTCTCTGGAGACGCCAGTAGGAGATGAAGAGGAGACGCAGCTTGGGGACTTCGTCAAAGATGACGAATCTCGCTCGCCCGACGCAGCGGCAACGCAATTGATGCTGCGTGAGGAAATGGATCAGGCTTTGGATACCCTGACCCCGAGGGAGAAAAAAGTCATCCAGCTCAGATTCGGTTTGGACAACGGCAAGCAGCGGACACTGGAAGAAGTGGGCAAAGCGTTTGGAGTGAGCAGAGAGCGAATTCGGCAAATCGAGGCAGAAGCGCTTGCCAAGTTGCGCCAGCATAACAAGATGTTCCGCCAACTGCGCGAATACATTGAGTAGAATTGTACAGGGGCAGGGGGCTGTCACGTGGACCTCTACATCGGGGCATTTGTAGAGAGCGAAGATGGACAAGATGTCGGTACGGTTGAGCGTATCATCCTCGACCTCGCGAGCAACGAGGTAACGTACTACGTGGTGCACACGGAAGTCGGAAGGCAGCGGGATGTTCTGGTACCCGCAGAGGTTGCTGATGCACGTGAGCATATCCTGTCACTCAGCATCCCCTCTGAGGAAGTGGAGAAGCTGCCAGATTACCTCGAGGTTAAATACGGGCTACCCCCTTCGCCCGTCCGTCCGACTGTGCGCAAGCTAGCGATTGGCAGAGAGGGCGGCGCCGTTCAGTGGTTGCCAGAGGGACAGACGGCCGAGTTGACTGGAGGACAGCCCGTGGATTGCGTGGACGGTGAGGTGGGTACCCTGGAAGGTGTGCAAGTTGACGATGTCACGGCAGAAGTGCTCGGCCTGGTGATCGGTGTGACGCGTCGGCGGAAGAGCGCGCGAGTTCCTACCGCGTGGGCGAGTAGACTAGGGCCAACCCGCATCCAGCTTCAATGTAACATTCAGGAAGTCGAAAGTCTCACTTAGTAGGACCGGCAATGGATAGGTACATATGTTTACAGCCTTTGTATAAGACTCCAGGGCCTGGAGTGGAACTCGAGACACTTGAGCGGTTGTGCGTAGACCTCCTGGACGTCTTCGGTTTCGATTGCTCGATCGCTCATCGGCTAGAAATGCCGGATGACGCTTATCTGTCGATACGAGATCAGTACCTGGCTTCAGAGGTTCTCGTGTATGTCAAGAGCCATAACCACAGAGGAGCACATCGTGTATTGGCGGTGACAGACCGTGATCTTTGCGCCGAAGGGCTCAACTTTGTCTTTGGACAGGCTGAGCTGGGGGGAAGATTTGCGATAATCTCGACGCACAGGTTGAGGGGATCAACGACGGTGGGCGATGGAAGGTTGTACTACTTGCGCGTCCTGAAAGAGGCCATTCACGAGCTTGGTCATACTTTCGGCCTCGTCCACTGTGACGATATGCTGTGCATTATGTACTCCTCGAACACGCTCGAGGACACCGACCTTAAGGGACCTGATTTCTGCCACGACTGCAGGCTCAAATTAGACCGTTATCTTCAGATGCTGATCTACCGGTAACGTGCCCCGATTACGTTCAGGCCCGCGGATGTGCTTCGTCGTACACTTGCCTCATTCTGTCGGCGGTTAGATGTGTATAAATCTGAGTGGTTGAAATGTTGGCGTGGCCCAGCAATTCTTGCACGGAGCGCAAGTCGGCTCCGCTATTTAGCATGTGTGTCGCGAAGGAATGCCGGAGCGTGTGGGGAGTGATATCTTGTGGAACACCGGCTTGTTTGGCATATGCTTTCACGATCAACCAGAAGCCCTGCCGCGTCAGCCTGTCCCCGCGATGGTTCAAGAACAAAGCTGGTTCTTCCTGGCTGCGAGCTAGTTGTGGGCGCCCTTCCGACAGGTAGTCCTCAACTGCCTTCAGAGCTTGGGGGTAGACCGGGACCAGCCTCTCCTTATTCCCTTTACCAACGCACCGAACGTAACCTGCCGAGAGACTGATGTCATCCACATTCAACGAGGTAAGCTCGCTCACTCGCATGCCCGTCGCGTACAGAAGTTCAAGCATAGCACGGTCACGGAAAGCCTCCGGAGTTGTCAGTCGCGCTGGCTGCTCCAGAAGCTCGTCCACCTCTTCGATCGAAAGGGTTCGGGGTAGGGATTTCCCGACCTTCGGCGAATCAAGGTTCTCTGTGGGGTCGGTCTTGACAATACCCTCAGCAACGATGAAGTGGAAGAACGACTTGATCGCGGCCACTTTCCGAGCCACAGTCGAGGACGCGTACTGTTTCTCTTTGAGCGCCATTATGAAAGACAGTATGCGCATTTTGTGGACTGACGACCAATCGATTCTGCCGTCAACAGCAACGGAACCATCATCAGGCCAGGCCGAGTCTTCCTTAGCTTTGGCAAGCAAGTACTCCTGAAATTGCGTAAGATCATTGCGATACGCAGCCACGGTGTTAGGGGAAAATCCCTTCTCCACTGAGAGATAGTTCAAAAAATCCTCAAGTTCTTGTTGCATCAGCTTCTCCTTAAGTCCCGTTACGTGAGGCTCAAGTACCGGCATTCGTAGGCTGTCACGTCAGTTCCACGACGTGCGTATTCTATCACAAACACCACAAAAGTCCAGTCCAACGTTATGACAAACCCATTAAACTGGCACAGTTATTGCATCGCTAAAGGTGGAGATGCTGGCGTGGTAGGCGAAGCTGATGAAACGAAGACCCTCTAGCGGAATGAAGAACGGTGGGGCAAACGGCGAGGGCGACTACAACAGGTGGCGAGTTAGAAAGAGCTTTCTTCCGTTCTTTGGAAAGCCTCCAGTATACAGGACTCACGGGAGAACACACCTTCGAGTCCTACTGGCCCTAGCGTTCGGAATATGCCTCTCTGTAATTGCGCTGGTTTCCTCGATTGCCCTAGCGGGAGTTGCCGCATACGCGTATTTCGACAAGGATTTGCCGTCGGCCAAAGCAGTCGTCGATCGCCAGATGTTTCAAACGGCGAGGATGTACAGCCGAGATGGGCAGCTATTAGCGGAGTTGTGGGACCAAAACGCGGGCCGCCGCACATTGATCCCTCTGGAGGACGTAGCACCGGAAATGATCTACGCCACGCTGGCCGTCGAGGATGCGCGCTTCTACACAAACCCTGGATTTGACATCGAGGCTATAGGGCGCGCAGTGCTCCAAAACCTTCGTGGCGGCGAGGTAGTTTCCGGCGCGAGCACGCTGACAATGCAACTCGCACGGAATGCCTTCTTCACCCCTGGGGAACGGACGGAACAGAGCTACACACGAAAGATTCGCGAAATCATACTCTCCATCAAGCTGTCCCAGCAATTCACCAAGAACCAGATTCTCGAGATGTACTTCAACGAGATTCCCTACGGGCACATGGCCTATGGTGTTGAAGCTGCATCGCAGACCTATTTCGGCAAATCGGCAAAAGACCTAAACCTTGCGGAAGCAACTTTGCTGGCCGGCTTACCACAGGCTCCAACGGCCTACGACCCATTTAGCAACTGGGAAGCCGCAAAGAGAAGGCAAAGCGAAGTCATAGACGCGATGGTTACACACGGGTTCCTGTCCGCTGACAGGGCAGAGGAAGTAAAAAAGCAGGAAGTGAAGTTGGTGAATAAAGAGCCCGTGTTCCTTGCGCCGCATTTTGTAAACTACGTCCGCGACCTCTTGGAGCGCAGATACGGTCGCGATGTGCTGTACAACGGAGGGCTCGAGATTCAGACTACGATAGACCTCCGGTTGCAGGAGGCGGCCGAGAAAGCCGCCAGGGAACACATCGCGACGATAAAGAATCTGAACGCCAACAACGCTTCCGTCGTTGCTATCGATCCCAAGACCGGCGAGATACTGGCGATGGTCGGCAGTGTAGATTTCTACGACAAATCTATAGACGGCCAGGTGAATATGGCGGTGGCAGAACGACAGCCAGGCTCCGCTCTGAAGCCATTCAACTACATCACGGCTATGGCTGAGAAAGGTGTGACACCAGCCACCGTAATCCCGGATCTTCCTATAGGGTTTCCCAACGAAATTGGACAGTACTACATGCCTGCCAATCACGATCGCACCTGGCACGGTCCAGTTACTGTGAGGCGCGCGCTCGCTTCATCCCTCAACATGCCTGCTGTGATTATGCTGAAATACATCGGCGTGCAGCCGTTTCTGGATACACTCCACAGAGCAGGCATAACGAGCCTCTACGGCCCCAAGTATGGGCTGTCGGTGACTCTAGGTGGTGCAGAAGTGAAGCTGCTGGACCTCACCTTTGCCTACGCCGCTCTCGCCAACAACGGGCTGCAAGTTGGCGCCGAGGTGCCGCTCAACGAGCGAACGCCTGGCGGGCGAGTCTACGAGCCAGTTGCGATACGCAAGATCATCGATTCGACGGGCAAGGTGCTGTACGAATATCACCCGCCTGCAGGTCGCCAAGTGTTTGACCCGCGATACGCTTTCCTGATCACCTCGATCATTTCCGACCACGAGGCGCAGGAGCCGACCTACGGCCCAGACAGCTTCCTCGAGTTGAGCCGTCCAGCAGCAGCCAAGACAGGCACGACCGAGTTCTACACCGATGGTTGGACCTTCGGCTACACACCAGATCTCGTGGCCGGCGTATGGGTGGGGAACGCGAACAATTCACCTATGAAAGGGGTAATGGGCGTCTCTGGGGCTGGCTATATCTGGCACAACTTCATGGAGGACGCGTTGCGAGATAAGCCAAAGCTTGATTTCGTGCCACCGGAGGGGGTGGTGCGTTTGCCAGTGTGGACTACCGATCCTAAGTACGTGCAGTGGGAGTTCCGGATGGACTGGTTCACGGCGGACAATCCCCCTCCTACCGGACCTAACGGACTCCCAGGAGGATTCGCGATGAAGCTGGATCGAAAGCAAATCGAAATCCCCGATGAACGCTACAACTACAGGAGGATGCTGGCCATAAACGAGGTCTACCCAGAGCAGATCCCAATTGCTCCCTACGAGATCCCCATAAAGCCACCGGTACTAAGCCAAGATGCTTTGAAAGAGATGGCCAAACGCCGCCTCCAACCAGTGCCCTACATAAACTCGGCTCCCCTTCTGACAGCGCCAACTCCGGGAACACCGTCACCCTAACCTTGCAACCACGAGACAGTAACCGTCACTAAAGTGCGGCCATCGCCCTGCTATCAGGACCATACGGTTGGCTGCTGGCATTCGCCGCCCCACTCACCAATGTTTGAAAGACGGCTCAGCACTGTGAAACTTGTACCTGCCAGCCAGCTATGCTAGAATTTTGAGGTAGCAGGGCAAAGGCTGGGCCAGCTCAAGGAGCAGCAACGTGTTGAAGGTTGGCGTACCGAGAGCGCTACACTATTATCGGTACTATCCAGTCATCAAGGCCTTTTTCGAAGCGCTTGACGTCGAGCTTGTAATCACTGCCCCGACCACTCGCCCCACAATGGATGCAGGCGTTTCTAGCGTCGTCGCTGAAACGTGTCTCCCCCTCAAGGCCTACGTTGGGCACGTTATCGAGCTAGCTGGCAAGGTCGACTATGTGTTCGTGCCCAGCGTGAAGAGCGTTGAGCGTGGCCTCTACAACTGCGTGAAGTTGTTTGCACTTCCTGACCAAATCCGAGGAGCCATTGAAAACGTGCCGCCGGTTCTGGATGTGCTCTTCGACGTAAACCTTGGCCGCAAAACTCTGTATAGGGAACTGTACTCGATGGGATGCCGAATTGGAGCGTCCAGGCGACGGGTAGATAGGGCGATTGAGCTAGCCCTCAGCGAGTACTACCGCTTTTCAAGATTGTTGCGAAAGGGGCTCACGCTCTTGGAAGCCATGGACGTGCTGGATGGAAAGCGCACCGAGAGAGAATTCGACATCGCTGAGGTTTCACCAGATGAGCCGGTAGTGGCTCTTATCGGTCACCCATACAACCTGTGCGATGACTACATCAACCATAACATCGTGAAGAAGCTTCGCGCGATGGGGCTGCGCATACTGACTGCCGATGCTGCCGCACCAGAGAGACTGAATGAAGGCGTGGCCAGAATAATCGGGTCTCCTTACTGGATGAACGAGAAGGAGATAACCGGCGCAGCCGGGCACTATATGTACGACCCGAATACCGATGGGCTCATCATCATTACTTGTTTCGGCTGCGGACCTGATTCGATGATGATAGACGCCGTTCAGCGTATCGCCAAGCGTGGCAACTGCAATCCTATCCTGGCGATTACTATGGATGAACACACGGGAGAAACGGGGATGGTGACCCGACTGGAAGCGTTCGTGGATACTCTCCGCCGCCGCAAGGCCACGTCCTGGGCAGCCTCTGGCTTGAAGACGGAGATCAATGTACCTACGTTCGTCGCCTCGACCAGGCCGAAGTTCCCCAAGGATATGAGAATTGTGTTCCCTCACATGGGGACTGTTCACGTTGCCATACGAGTGCTGTTCAACAGGCTTGGCATCGACTACGTGGCTCCGCCGCCCTGCAACAAGAAATCTCTAGACCGGGCAGCGATGCATTCTCCGGAGTGGGCCTGCGTACCCTACAAGCTGACTCTTGGCAATTTCATGGACGGGTTGGACCTCGGAGCCAACGCGGTCATGCTTCTTACAGGCCCGAACAACTGCCGGTTTGGTTACTACAATAAGCTACAGGAGCAAGTATTGAGGGATCTGGGCTACGAATTCCTGCTTGTGCTTCCCGAGATAAGCGGTCGAACGCTAGGAGGAGTCAAGGAAGTCCTTCAGGAAGCCTCGGGACGTTCGGGGCGAGATTGTTGGAACGCCGGAATGCTGGCACTGTCCGTTCAGAGAAACCTGGATGCCATTGAGCGAAAGGTGCAATGGTTGCGCGCTCGTGAACTCCAATTCGGAATGGCGAACCAGGTTTGGCGGGAAGCTATCGAGGAGATGGCCACCGTCACCGACAACAATTCACTCGAGATGGTGCGCGAGAAGTACGAAGACAAGCTCGACGCTATCCCCGTGGACCTGGAGCGGGACCCGGTGAGGATCTGTATAGTGGGAGAGATATACGTCGTGCAGGAGCCATTCATCAACCACGACATTGAGTCGGAGTTGGGCCGGCTAGGTGCCGAGGCCAACCGCTCGGAGCAGGTAAGCCAGTGGCTGACTCTCTTCCCCGACTCAGTGCTTGACCGGGTTGGTCTCGGACACAACGCGCGTATCCGGCGCTCGGAGCGACCCTACCTGAAATACTGGTCAGGAGAGACGATAGGCCAGACGGTGATGGCTGACGAGGACGGCTACGATGGGGTAATCCAACTCGCGCCGTTCACCTGCACCCCTGAGGTAGTGGCGCAGAACGTCCTGCCAAAGCTGCGCAGGAACCTGGACATACCCGTGTTGACGTTCATACTCGACGAGCAGACCGATCGCACTGGGGTAGTGACCAGACTGGAGGCCTTTGTCGACCTATTGCAGCGTCGAAGGGCTGCCACGGGACGCCGAAGGCCAAAGCTGACGATAAACAGGCTCCTTCACGTAAACCGGGTGTCCTAGCGCTGGCATCTCTCACAGAAGTAGGCCGTTCTGCCACCGATGCTGATCTTCTTGACCACTCCCCCACACTTCGGGCAGTTAGTCGCTCCGTGCACGCGAGGCACATACCCGCCAGGGCGGCCTTCCAGGTCCACCCATTCGGGGCCTGCCCCTCGTTCTACGGCTTCGCTCAGCACCTGTCTAATCGCCTTGTGAAGGCACACTATCTCGTCATCGCTCAGCGAAGAGGCCTTGCGCTCCGGTCTAATCCTGGCCACGAAGAGAATGTCGTCGGAGTAAATGTTGCCGATGCCAGCGATTTGCTCCTGATCCATTAGCAGAACCTTCACGGCGACGTTTGGCTTGGAGCGCAGTATCTCCTTGAGTCGATCCAGCGTGAACTCGTCTCCCAGCGGGTCCACACCAAACTCATTCGAGCGCGCGGCTGACTCCTCCTCACTGAGGAAGTAAGCCCTGCCCATAAACGTCTTATCCAGGTAGAAAGCGTTACCATCGTCGAATACAAGGGAAAGAAAAGCAGTCTGAGGAACTTCGGACACTGGCTTCCACCCTGCCTCACTGCGCAGCCCCATGTGCAGCCAGAGGCTTCCGTCGTCCTCGATCAGGACGACTGATTTAGCTCTTCTGGCCACGTCCTTCACCCGACCTCGGACCTTTCGGCCAAACTCCTCGACGGGTAGGTTTAGCGCTTTCGGCTGGCGAACATACACGTCCACGATTCGTTTCCCGACGATCCTCTTGCGGAGCTGATCGGCAAGCACTTGCGCCTCGGGCAGTTCGGGCACGGAGATCACCTCCTTACGGCCAGTCGTCTGGCTCGGTTTTCCGACAGTCTTTGCACCAGTTCTTCCACTGGCAGAGCATTCAGAACGTCGCTCTTTTGCAGCCAAGCTCGTCGCGCTGTGGCCACACCATAGCGCATAAAATCCATATGCCAGGCCGCATGCGCGTCGGTATTGATGGCGATATGGATACCGTAGTCCTTCGCCCGCCGTGCAGCCAAATCGGACAGGTCCAGGCGGTCCGGCGCCGCGTTTATCTCCATCGCCACACCCAGTTCGGCAGCCGTACTAAACACTTGTTCCAGGTCCACCTCGTAAGGCTCGCGCCGCCCAATGATGCGCCCTGTAGGGTGGTTGAAAATCTGAACGTAGGGGTTGCGCAGGCCAGAAAGGATCCTCTCGGTCATCTTCTCCCTCGGCTGCCCCATCGCGGAGTGAATGGAAACGGTCACTATGTCGAACTGGGCCAGCAGTTCATCCTCGTAGTCGAGGGTCCCATCGGCGCGAATGTCCAGTTCTATGCCTGCAATTATGCGGAAAGGCGCGAGACGCTTGTTGGCCTCGTCGATCAGCGCTCTCTGCTCCAGAACGCGCTCCGGTGACAATCCGTGAGCCACACCGAGAGATTTCGAGTGGTCGCAAATGGCTACGTAACTGTAGCCTCTAGCCATAGCGGCTGCAGCCATCTCCTCCAGTGTGTTCAGGCCATCGCTCCAGTTAGTGTGAACGTGGAGGTCCCCCCTGATGTCAGAAATCTCGACCAACTCGGGCACAGTCCCATCGGCAGCCCATCTTTCCGCTGCCTCGATTTCGCCGCGATCCTCCCTCATTTCCGGGGGCACATAAGCGAGCCCGACGATGCGGTAGATATCCTCCTCGCTCTCTCCGCCAACCTTCTGACCAGTACGTTCGTCGAATATGCCGTACTCGTTGATTTTCAGGCCTCGCTTCTGCGCCAGTTCCCTGAGCTTGACGTTGTGCTCCTTAGAACCGGTAAAGTACTGCAGGGCGGCGCCGAAGGACTCAGGCTTCACCACGCGCAGGTCTACCTGGATGTCCTGCTGGGTGAGCACGCTACTCTTGGTCGAGCCTTTGGCGATTACTTCCTTCACCAGTGGAAGTGCATCGAAGCAAGTGATAACCTCATCGGGATGGTCCGAAGATGCCAGAATATCCACGTCGCCAATGGTTTCCTTTCGGCGCCTGATAGAGCCGCTTGGTTCGACGCGCTGGACTGCAGTGCACGACCGCAGGGCATCTGCGATCTCCTCAGCCAGAGGCAACGCTTCTCCCAACAAGTATCTCCTGGTTCGACTCCGCCATCGTTCCAGTTCCTTTTCGATCTTCTGCTCGGTCTTCTCCCCCATCCCTGGCAAATCACGTAGTTTGCGCTCGTGGACAGCCTTCTCCAGGTCTTCAATTCCCGCCACACCCAGTTTCTCGTACACCAGCTTAGTCTTCTTCGGACCGAGACCAGGTACCTGCAAAAGCTCTATCAACCCCTGGGGGAATTGAGATTTCAAATCCTCAAGGTATTGGGAACGGCCAGTCTCCAGATATTCGGAAATCTTTGTGACCAGCGATTCTCCCACACCTGGGATGGACCGAAGCCCTCCGGCACGCGCCAAAATTTCAACATCCTCGCTGAGCCCTTCTATGTGACGCGCAGCCGACCTGTAGGCGCCAACACGAAAGACGCTCTCCCCCTTGATCTCGAGCAGGTCGGCGATGTTGTTGAGTAGTTTCGCGACCTCTTTGTTCTTCACGTTCGCAGCCTCCAGCAGCAAGCCTGCAGCGGGCGCTCACTACGGAGTCAACGGGTGCTAACCACGGAGAAATAGAACGATTCGGGGGCTCAACATACCCGCGACACCGCGATGTCTTCTGGGCGATTGCACGCTTCCTGCCAATTATACTATGCTATGCCGACATGGTATACTTTTTGCTGGTTTTGGATGAGGATGTAGTCCAACGATGACAGAGCACGTGCGGCCGACGAAGCGATCTCCTCTCCCTCACGCGTGACGGAGAGGGAGCTATGAGCGCTGTCGGCTATTGGGGGAGCGAATCCAGGTGCGTACGGTGGTTGCGACTGGGGCAGGCAAGGCGGTGGCTTTCCTGAGCCGCCGCCTTAACCTGGGAGGAGGGACAACTTTTCCTGGAGATGTGGCGCGGAGGATCGATCCCCATCTACTGGAAAACATGGCCTCACGGCTTTCAAAGGGATGCGTGGTTGTAACGGGCACAAACGGGAAGACGACAACATCCCGAATGATTTCCAACGTACTTCACCAGGCTGGGCTCAGACCAGTACACAACCGCTCGGGGGCCAACCTAATTGGGGGGGTGACCTCTGCGTTATTGAACTCATCCAATATTCTGGGCTTTCCTTCAGGAGACATAGGGCTTTTCGAAGTGGATGAGGCTACGCTGCCACCGGTAGCAGTGGAGACGCACCCCAATGTGGTGGTGATAACCAATCTGTTCCGAGATCAGCTAGATCGCTATGGAGAGATCGACTACATCGCCAACATTTGGAGAAAGGCACTTGCCACTCTGCCATCTGCGTCGGCGGTCGTCTTAAACGCCGACGACCCGCTAGTGGCCAGCCTGAGCCAAAGCACCAGCGCCAGGGTGGTGCACTTCGGCATCGAGGATACCCGCTACGGGGCACCTGGGCTTCAGCACGCCGCGGACTCCAAGCGCTGCCTGTCTTGTGGCACTCCCTACAAGTACGAGGTGGCGTTCTACGGACACGTGGGCAAGTATTCGTGCCCAAACTGCGGCGCTGTCCGACCCCGTCCCTCAGTGTACGCGGAGAAGCTGTTGCTGCACGGCACAAGAGGCAGCGATATAGATATACTCCTACCTGAGGCAGACGCGAGCGTCCCCGTGAGGCTGAATGTCAGTGTGAACCTCCCCGGCCTTTACAACGTGTATAATACCCTTGCTGCGCTGGCTTGCTGCTCCACTCTGGGAATCCCGACCGACACTTTGAAGCAGGGAATCGAGACCTTTTCTGCCGCGTTCGGCCGCATAGAGAGGATCGATATCGACGGGAAGCAGGTCTTCCTGGCGCTGGTCAAGAATCCTGTGGGCTTTAACGAAGTCCTGCGCACGCTCTTGATAGACGACGTCCCTAAGGACGTGGTGATCATTATAAACGACAACATCGCCGATGGAACGGACATCTCCTGGCTATGGGACGTAGATTTCGAACTCCTGGGCGGGCAGGTCAGATCAGTGGTGGTCTCGGGGACGCGTGCCGAGGACATGCGGCTCAGGCTCAAGTATGCTCTGGTAGATATGGCCCGAGTGTCGCTGGAAAAGGACCTTCGCAGCGCGCTTATGCGAGGGCTCAGCAGCGTGGAGACAGGGGGGACGCTATACGTGCTGCCAACGTACACGGCGATGTTGGAGATGCGGAAGGTGATCGGAGAGATGGGGTACGTCGGGAAGTTCTGGGAGGACTGACCTGTTTCACCCTCTCCTGAAGGAGGGGGCTGCACTGATGGCGAACAGTATGAAGATCGTAATCTGCCACCTATATCCAGACCTGATGAACATATATGGTGATCGCGGCAACATCATCTCCTTGGCCCGCCGGGCGGAGTGGGCAGGACTCGATGTGGAGATCAAGCGGGTGGATTTGCGCGAGCGTCCGGATTTCCGCGATTTCGATATACTGTTTATCGGCGGAGGCCAGGACAAAGAACAGGCTCTGATCGCCGACGACCTCGTCGAGGTCAAGGCCACGTCCTTGACTAACGCCGTCGAAGATGGCCTGGCTCTACTGGCGGTGTGCGGGGGATACCAGTTGCTGGGCAATTACTTCAAGACGGGATCGGGAACCGTTCTGCCCGGCATCGGAATCTTCGACGCCTGGACCATCGCCGGGAAAAAGCGGTGCATTGGAGACGTGATCGTGAAATGCGAGTTGGACGGACAGCACCGCACGCTCGTGGGATTCGAAAACCACAGCGGGAAAACCTACCTCGGGCAAAAGGCCAAGCCGCTGGGCAAAGTCGTGTTCGGCTACGGAAACAACGCCGAGGACGGATTCGAGGGGGCCACCTACCTGAACGCGTTCGGCACTTACCTTCACGGGTCGCTCTTGCCCAAGAATCCGTGGCTTGCCGACCACCTGATTCGCCACGCCGTCGAACGGCGCTACGGTTCGGCTCATTCTCTCCGGCCGGTCGACGACTCGGTGGAGAATCTGGCCCACCAGGCAGTGATAGCGCGCATTCAGAAACGCGGGAAAATGGATACGGGGGCGATCTGACAAGTCCCTCTGCCCTGATGGAAGCCGTGTCGCCGACAATAATAAGGGCGCCACAGAGTCACGAAGACAGGGAGAGTCAAGGGGAGCGGATTGCAGTGGCGACCCGTGTGGCCAGAAGGGCCTGCAAGGCGGACCAGGGGAATGCAGGGGCCACGGATGTGGGTGACGCGGCGCGTAGCCTCCAGGCGGAGAGGGACGGGAGAAAGGACCGAGACAACGTTGGCGCAAGAACGTGACGTGGCAAAGGGAGGCGGAGGCCGGCTTGCCGGCGCAGCCGTGATCCTGATGGTCGCCTTCGTGGCCAGCCGGATGACCGGGCTGCTTCGCGACATGGTCATCAGCTACTCCTTTGGGACCTCGCGCGCCTACGAGGCCTATCTAGCTGGCAATCGTGTCCCTGACTTCGTGTTTCAAGTGGTTGCCGGCGGCGCCGTCGCTTCGGCCTTCATCCCCGTGTTCACTGGCTACTTGGCCAAGGGGCAGGAGGAAGAAGGCTGGCGCTTGGTGAGCTCGCTGTTCAACCTTTCGGTTCTGGTGCTAGTTCCTATCGTGGCAGTTCTGATGGTGTTTGCTCCCCAGGTGATGGGCTTGATCGCCCCCGGTTTCGATCCGGAGACCGCCAAATTGGCTGCCGACCTCGCACGAATAATGCTACTATCACCGGTCTTTTTTACTCTGGGGTGCTTCGCTACCAGCGTCTTGAACTCGTATCGGCGCTTTGCTCTGGCGGCGGCTGCACCTGTTGCCTACAACATCGGCATAATCTGCGGGGCCCTGTTCCTGGCTCAGGCCTACGGCGCTTATGGATTAGCCATCGGTGCTGCTGTCGGATCGTTGCTCTTCCTTCTCGTGCAGGTGCCTGGCCTAATCCAGGTACGACTAAGATATCGGCCCCTGTTGCTGCTCAAGCACGAAGGCGTTCGCGAGGTGGGGAGATTGATGCTGCCGAGAACCCTGGGATTAGGAATAGCGCAGATCAACTTCGTGGTAGCCCTGATTCTGGCCTCCGGCATGTCGGAACGTTACGCTGCGCTCAATTACGGTTGGCTGCTCACCATGCTGCCGCTCGGCGTGTTCGCAATGGCCATTTCCACGGCTGTATTTCCGACGCTGGCTACCCAAGGCGCGCTCGATCAGATGGCTGAGCTAAGGCGCACGCTCGCAGCCACGCTTAGGGTGATTCTTTTCCTTACCATTCCGGCAAGTATCGGGCTAATCGTGCTGCGCTATCCCATCATCCAGTTGCTGTTCGAGCGCGGAGAGTTTGATCAATTATCAACCGAGTGGACAGCCGTCGCGCTGCAGTTCTATGCCGCAGCTCTCTTTGCCCACGCCACGATTGAGATCGTAACGAGAGCGTTCTACGCCCTGCACGACACGAAAACACCGGTAATGGTCGCTGCCGGAGCGATGGTCGTGAACGTGGCGCTGGCGCTGATGTTGATTCCCTTCCTTTCGCACGGCGGGCTGGCTCTGGCCATGTCTCTGGCCGCCACGCTGGAAGCGCTTGTGCTCCTTTACGCAGCCCTAAAGCGCGTCGGCGGACTCGAGTTGGGTCGTACAGTTGTGTCGGTTGCCAAGACGGTCGTTTCGTCGGTGCTGATGGGCTTAGGTCTCTGGTTCTTGTCCAAGTTCGTGGCGCCCTGGCTCGATAGCCTGGCACTTCCTCAGGCGGTAGATCGTGCCATATTCGTGGTAGTGTCCATCGCCATTGGAACGGCGCTCTACTTTGCCTTCTCCATTGCGTTGAAATCAGAAGAGGTGGGCCACGTTCGCGATTTGATCCCCGCCGCCTTGAAACGAAGAGTCTCTTCCATCTGACCGGAATCTGCTCACAACATAAAACGAAACAGAATCGGCAGCACCGCCACGGAACACAGGTACCTGGTAAGCTGGAAAACGGTCACCTGTGACAGGTCAGCCCCCAGTTCGTCCGCAATTATGGGCATTTGAGTCATTCCTGCAGGAGCACAAGACAGGAGCGCCGTGCACGCATCGGTCTGCAGTCTCCTCTGCAGAACACCAGCAAGCGCCAGTGAGCTCGCTAATGTTGCAACGGTCATGACCACGATGATTGGCGTGGAGACCAGCAGTAGATGCAGCACACTGGGCGTAATGCTTTCACCAATAAGAATACCCATCCCAACTTGAGCCGCGGTACGGAATGCGACAGGGGGTCGCCTGAGGCGACCTACGGCCACACCGGCTCCGCCCACTGCAACAAGCGCGCCCAGCACTCCCCCAGCGGGCATTCCGGTAACCATCAGTAATGCGCCCCCTGCTCCACCTAACCCCAATGCGGCCAACCAACCGTTGGGAGAAGTGAAAACAGAGTGGACTACCGGACGGTCGGCGGGGCTCACGATTTCCGCGACAGAAAGCCCGCCATCGACAACATCTGGGGATTCTTGGAGAGTGTTGGGAGACGCTGTTTCTCCTTCCACGATAACTTCGCGGGCGACGTTCTTCTCACGCCGGGCGAGCAGCGGCACCAGGGCCATAGTGGCGATGATCCGCAGCGTGTGCATGGCGACCACCATCGGGACATCACCCCCCACTGCCATCGCCATAAC
>Ga0315298_1001574_pt1 | contig 41343 bp, 36 predicted proteins | sample WHS_1_MG_FD_203077 | JGI IMG/M metagenome (GOLD analysis project Ga0315298, IMG submission 203077) | Extremophilic microbial mat communities from Washburn Hot Springs, YNP, Wyoming, USA - WHS_1_MG | ecosystem: Environmental > Aquatic > Thermal springs > Hot (42-90C) | place: USA: Wyoming... | reverse complement strand
GCAATTGGCATGAGGATACCACCGAAGATAATCCAGGGAGCATAAATGTAGTGGCACAAACTTTTTTTACGAATGTAATATATTCTCTAGTAAGCACTTACAAAAATCAACTGTCAAACTCGGGAGAAAATATTATAGTTCCTGCTATAGCAGAAATCATTGGTAAACCTTTATATAAATATGGAGTATCGGTTGTAAATGTCGGTCACAAAGGATTTTTTAGGTATGTAAATATTTTCAAGAGAAAAGATGGAACTACTCTCCCTATAAGAGTTTCAATCATCACCGACCTTGATATAAAGGTTGACGAAAACGGCAAACCTACTGAAAATGAACATGATATTGAATCAAAAAGACAAAATATTGATAATGAATACAATTCAAAAGATCGTAACATTAAAGTTTTTACATCTCCACTTAAAACACTTGAATTTGATATTGCCTGCGGAAATTTATATTGGTATATGTACAAAGCAATACAACTTGCAAAAAAATGTCAATCAGATTGGATAAATGATAATGATATTCAAGAAATTTTATCAAAAAATGATGAGATTTTACAAGAGAAAGACATAAAAAGAGCATATAAAATATTTGAACTTTTAGATAAGAAAACTTCTAAAACAATTACTGCACAATGGTTCTCAAAATTACTTAAGATGACAAGAAAACATAGTAGAATGTTAATAAAAAAAGACAAATGCATTAAATATATAATTGATGCCATCAATCATGTTACAGGATAAATTTGAAATTACCGATCAAGATATAAAAAAAGCGGAAAAAATATTTTGCCCAAATGGGGGAACTTTTTCTGATTCCAATAATGAAAGAGTAAGTTTTATTAAATGTTTAGATAAAAACCTCCATGTTCAGGCCTGTCCTGGAAGTGGTAAAACTACTGCACTTTTAGCAAAGCTCTACTTGTTATCAGAAAAAATGCCATTTGAAAATAACAGAGGAATCTGTGTATTAACCCATACAAATGTTGCAATTGATATTATTAAAGAAAAACTTGGCGATAAAGCAAATAGGCTTTTAAGTTATCCTAACTTTTTTGGCACTATTCAGTCATTTGTAGATAAGTATCTGGCTATTCCTTTTTATACAAAAATTTATGGTTATAAACCTAAATTCATAGACAATGAGTTTTTTTATAATAGATTATTTGGTTTTAAAAATTTTAAAAAAAATAATTGGTTACAAAAAAATAAGGGACAATATTCAGATGTTTATGAGTTTTTAATGCAAGCAGTAAAAATGTTTTTTCTAAATGGGAATTTCGAAATTGATTTTAATAGATTAAATAATAGAAATAGCACAACATTTACTTTAATTAACAATACCTTTCAAAAAATTTGGAATGATGGATATTTAAGATTCATAGATGCATTTTATATAGCAAAAATATATTTAAATGAGAACCAAAATTTAAAGAATATATTTTCATCACGCTTTAAATATGTTTTCATTGATGAAGCTCAGGACACATCAGAAATTCAAAAAGACATTATAGAGGGTTTGTTTAATGAAAATGTAATTATTCAATGGGTTGGCGATACCAATCAGGCAATTATGAATGATAACTATTCTGAATCTAAATGGAAACCAGTAAAAAATGATAAATATGATGTCTTAAAAATTACAGATTCTAAAAGAATTTCTAAGCCGATAGCAAATGTAATTAAAACCGTTGCTGTTAAAGCATATTCAGATCTTAATGGTATTAAAGAAATAAACCTTAAACCTGTTATAATACTTTTTGATGATAATAATATTTCTCAAGTTTTACCAAAGTTTGCTGAATTGCTTATTGAGAAAAAAGTAATATTTAATGATAATGAAAAAAATATTTGGGAAATATCCAAATTAACTGGTAATCCAATAAAAGCTGTTGGTTGGGTTGGTAAAGAAAAAAATAATGGTTTGTCTATACCTTCATATTTCGAAGATTTTTACAAAGTTTCATCAACAAAAAGAAAACAGTATTTCCCAAATCTTTATACTATGTATGAATTATCAAAAAATTTAAAGCCTAAAGAGTTTAAAGACAGAGTCATTAATTGCATTTTAGAATCATTATATATTTCTGACATAACATATAATGATAAAAAAATCACTAAAACCTCTTTTTACGAGTTTGTCAGTTTAACAAATGAAAATTTCTTAACAGAACTAAACACTCAAATAGTAAAGTTTTATTGTGGTCAGGAGAGCTTTGATAATTTCTCAGGATATGTTATTGGTTTATTTGAAGACAATTTAAATTTACAGTTAAATGAGAGTTCAAAAAAATATTTGTCTGAAGAAGTATTAGTAGAAATAAAGCAAGAGCAAGCAAAAAGCAATAATATTTTTAAACAAAAAGTTAATGGAATAGATGTTTCCTTTGAAATTGCTACTGTGCATTCTGTTAAAGGCGAAACCCATACAGCAACGTTATACCTTGATACAATGTTTTACCAAAATAGCATAAAATATATTTTCGAAAAATTAAATGGAAACATTCATAATAAACAAGTTAATAATAAAAAAAAAGAAAAAGCATTGCGAATTGCTCATGTAGCATTTTCAAGGCCTACGCATTTATTATGTATTGCTGTTAACAGAAACTCTATAAACAATAATGAAATGTCATTACCTACTAAAAAATTTGAAATAATTAAGGTTTGATGAAAAAAATTAAACCCAAGTTTTATTGATAAAAATAAAGGGTAAAACAATTAATATGTTATTGTACTAATATGGTCCGAATTTCATTCAGAACAATAACCAAAACCTGACACCACCCAGTGGGAAAAAGAGATAGTTAGGCTGGTGTATAGGTTATATCAATTAACCCCAGAGGAGATAACGATAATTGACGGAGGGGAAAATGAATAAGGTGAATGAACCAGTTTTAGATTGGGGAGGTGATTGGACAGAAACTAAACTTCAAGCAGCACATCTCAAATAATTGGAAATATTCAAAAATGAAAACCACTAAAATAGAATGGACAGAGCGCGTATGGAATCCAAGCATTGGGTGTGATAAAGTATCTGCCGGTTGCCAGTTTTGTTATGCGGAAGTATTTGCCAAACGGCTTAAAGCCATGGGTTTGAAAGATTACCAATCTGGTTTCAAATTTAAAATACTTCATCAACGTTTGGATGAACCATTAAAAGTTTCTAAACCCACTAAATTTTTTGTCAATTCAATGAGCGATTTGTTTCACGAAAAAATGCCCTTTGAGTATCTGGATAAAATCTTTGATGTTATTGATAAAACGCCTCAGCATATTTACAAGATTCTTACCAAAAGAGAAAAAAGAATGTTTGAGTATTTTTCTACAAGAGATGTTCCAAAAAATGTATGGTTAGGCGTAAGTGTAGAAAATGCAAGCTTCAAAAAGCGTATAGATGTCTTGAAACAAATAAATGTTACTATTCGTTTTATCTCATTTGAACCTTTAATTGGACCCGTAGGCGAATTGGATTTAACTAACATAAATTGGGCAATTGTTGGTGGCGAGTCCGGAAAAAAAGCAAGACCTATTAGAAAAGAATGGGTAGAAGAAATTTTTCAGCAATGTAAAGAACAACATGTGGCATTTTTCTTTAAACAATGGGGTACTTGGGGCGAAGATTCTGTCAAACGCAGCAAAAAAGCCAATGGTAGAAAATTCAAAGGCAAAGAATGGGATGAATATCCTGTAAAACAAAAATTATTCTAACCTTTTCTTCTCCTTAAAAATCAGGATTTTTGCAAATATAATTTTGGGGAGTTGTGCAACAATTGTTCTGTAAAATTAATTTACCACGGCCAATTTTTCTGATGCTGCTGATTCCATCAAATGCAGAGGAGCTAGCTCCTCTGCATAGCGACTTATGCTAGACGATGAAAATCCCTTCCCCAGTAATACTTCTGTTATCTTCTTCATCTTCCGCGTTGATACTCCATTTACATATGCCTCGTATAACGCCATTATCACCGCCCGCTCACTCCGCTGATGTCGCTCCTAGCAGGCCGTTGAAAAAATGCCTTTTCCAGGTCAAGATGATTCTGATGATTTATATTTGTCTCGCCAGAGTTGATTGAAAGCCAGTATTTGTGCTTTTTCCTCAATCCAATGAAGTTTCTTCTTAGACTCAAGTCTCTTTTCAGTGGTCAAATTCAAATTGGGATTTTTCAACAACCTGCTAAAGCCATGCGCAACGGTTGTTCTATAAGAATTGGGATCTGAGGGGAATTGATAAAGTGATTTTTTTTGATAAATTTTTGATCTTAAGAAGTCTAATACTGTGTAATGTCACGATGTTTGTATCGTGACATAAATATTGGATGAGGTATGAAGAAAACATTATTAGCAGCCATTATAGCAATGCTTGGATGGTCGCTTTTAGCCGCTGACCAGACAGCTACCGACCAGCAAAAACAAAAATTAACACGCGATCAAAAACAAGAAAGAAAAGCGCTTATTGAGAAATACGATGCCAATAAAGATGGCAAACTCAGCAAAGATGAACTGGCCAAAATGAGCCAGGAAGACAAGGATAAATGGGCTTCGCTAAAACCCAAAAAACAGAGCCACGACAAGGTCAAAAGCAGCAAAAAAGAGCATAAGAATAAATAACGACTGATAACAACGACAAACAAATCCCCTTTTGCTGAAAGGTAAAAGGGAATTTGTTTTATTTTGATGTGGATCCTCGAACCGGCTTTTGAGGTATGGGTTTGTTTAATATTTTTGATCAAATTTGATCTAACGTTTCCATGCTGCAAATATTAAGAGCATAAACCCTTGCTCTGACCTTAAATATTTAAAGTACGGTCTTGTGAAATTACCCTCTGCGTAGGAGTATCCACGATATTGCATTATATCGTTTCGAATATCGCACTGAAGCTGCGTTCTGATATTTTCGATGCTTGCTGGATAGACACCATCCGGATGCGCCTGATGGAGGAATCTATCAACCGCGCTCATTTTTTTGGAGTTAAACAATTTTATTCTAAGAAATTTATGTTAGTTAACGACCGATAGAGTTGGGGGGGACGGCGAAAGGAAATAGAATATTTACACATCCGCAAAGTGGTTGAATACGGAAATTCAAATATTAATCATCAATCATTACGGATAACGCAAAGAGTCACTAAGGCCTTTTATTGTTTCATATTAATTTTCACCAAAGAAGAAAAACCAGTTACAAAGAAAAATGCTAAACTGAAAACAACTGATTATCCAGCACGTCTCTCTGGAAAATCGGAAATAAAATCAGACATAACACGTTCTTTTCCTGGCAGTAAGAGGATAAGCCATTAAAAAAATTTCATATGATTCACAATTCGTTTAACATTCAGGTCTGTGAAAGCTAAAACATTCAGCATGTTTGAAGGCGAACTGAGAACAAAATCACAACTCATCCTCATTTGCTTTCTGGCGATAGTTTGCTGTTCGATAGGTTCTCAATTTAATCAGAACACTGACTGGTTTCAGAAAGCGGGTTATGGGGTATTTGTTCATTACCTTGAGGATTTACAAAACCATTCAGACACCATCCACAGTCTGGGAAGACAGACAAGCTGGGATGTCTGTGTCAAAGAGTTTGATGTAGAACGTTTTGCTGACGCAATGGATGAGGCACAAGCTGGATACGTTATTTTTACAATGCATCAGCGGACACGTTTTTTAATTGCGCCAAATTCAACTTTTGACAGGTTGACTGGTTACAGGCCGGGTGAGGCTTGCGCAACACGCGACCTTGTGGAAGACCTTTATAAGGCACTGAGCAAAAGAAAAATCCCATTAATGCTTTATTGGACAGGAGATGGGCCGCGCGAAGACGCCCGGGCGGCAAAGGCCCTTGGCGGATTTAGTAATCCAATCTCAACGGAATATGTCCGTAACTGGGCAACAGTTGTCAGGGAATATGGTGAACGTTACGGTGACAAAGTTGTCGGATGGTGGGTAGACGGCTGTTACTCGTTCATTGGTTATAACGAAGACAAGCTTTCCATACTCGCAGAGGCATTAAAAGCTGGAAATACGAACAGAATAATTGCGCTTAATCCTGGTGTTCAGGATAAAGTCCGCTTTTATTCAATTCATGACGACTACACGTGCGGCGAACAAAACACCTTTCTTGATATGCCTGCTTCGCGATGGGTAAATGGTGTTCAGTGGCATATCCTTTCATTTCTTGGGTGCGGTAGTGGTAACATAGGTGCTGCGTGGGCAATGCCCGGTGTGAAATACGAAAAAAGTGAATTGATTGATTATGTTGCAGACGTAAATCAACTCGGCGGTGTTGTCTCAATGGATGTGTTGCTTTACAGAGATGGGTCGCTTGACAGGTCGCAGCTTGAACTCCTGAAAGCATTAAGACCCGGAATCAAATCTGCAAATGCAAGAACTCCTGTTCCTCCGGGAAATCTTGCCTTCAAGAAGCCTGCAAGGCTTTTGAGCCTTGACGGCGGCCACGAGCTTCCTGTCAATAGTGGCGTTCACTACCCCAGATTTGGAGTTGACGGCAAATTAAATACCTTTGCGCTGGCTGGTGGGGAGTGGCCCTGGACTTACGAGGTTGATTTGTTAAGACCTTGCAAAATTAGTCGCATAAAAGTTACTTTCGGAAAAGGTTTTGCTACAACACTAAAAATCACAGTTTCCGAAAACCACAAAAACTGGAAAGAGGTTGCTCACGCCACTAGTCTGGAAGGCACGCCGTATGAGTGTATTTTTGAACCAACGGTTGCGGAATTTGTAAGAATTAGTGCAATTAAACCCGACGCTCCAAATCAAAAAGGAACTCAAATGTCAGTTGCAGAATTAGAAGTTTATGAGAAGTAAGAAGAAATTGGAGATTATCATGCGAAACGATTTCAAGAATTTTGTAGCGTGCATTTTGTTGATTTTTGCTGTGAGTCGGGTGTTCGGACAATCTGTTCATGACGAATCCAGGCCCACTTCGAGAGCAACAAAAAATATCGAAGGTTGGATCGTCAGGGTTGATACTCGGCTTTTAGAACAGCCTAATCTTGAGCTGGGCGAACGCGCAATAAAGTTCCTCCAGGCGAAACTGATGGACATTGTTTATGTAGTTCCAGAACCGCAATTAAGTGAATTGAAAAAAGTTGTAATAGTACTTGATTTGTCGCACGGGAAGTTGAGTTCGATCCAGTATCATCCAAGTGCTGACTGGTTGAAAGATAACGGATATGAAACTAATCTTGCAAAATGTGTTCATATCCCAATCGCTGCGCAGCTGCCAACACAGCGCAATGTCCGTGAGCAGCCATGGGTAATTCTTCATGAACTAGCCCATGCGTATCACGACCAATACCTTGGTTTTGAAAATCCGAAAATTAAAGAGGCATACGAACGTTATAAAAAAAGCGGACACGGCGATGCAACTCTGCTTTTTAACGGGACCCGTGTCAGACACTATGCCCTGACCGACCACAAAGAATTCTTTGCTGAGATGACAGAAGCATACTTTGGAGTAAACGACTTTTTCCCATTCAACCGTGCCGAGCTAATGAGTGCCGAGCCTGACATCTACGAACTTATCCGTTCGATTTGGGAACCGGGTAAGAACTAGAGGATAAAACAGACAAGTGATTCACGTAAGATCGAAACGATAGGTTATGTAAATCTTTTTGGTGGCAAGTTCTTATTGGCACATAAAAATTTATACTTCGGAGTCGGTGTTTAATTTGTCTGCCACCGGCATATTATAGGAGTTTTCTAAAAAAACTTTTTTAAATTTGGCGTGGGATTTTTTAGCGATAAACCGCTAAAGAATGCGTATTTCAAACTTTCATGTTTGCATAATAATCCATCATCCGTTTTGAGAGTGGTTGAGTTGCCGATACCATCAAACGATAGTGCTTCTGTTTCATTAAAAAAGTGGCATGGAGATTTGAACAATGACTGAAAAGAATATACTATTATTCTTTGAAGAGGTCAGAAATAACGACCTTGAGTCCCGGCAATAGTGTTTCTGTTAGAACATCGCTGCCAGCGAGGATTCCTTTTAAAAGGAGGCCGTATTGACTATCGTGGTAGATTTCAACGTTATCATAACGGGGGTCAAGCATCCAGAGTCTTGGGATTTTACATTCTTCGTAAATAGCTTTTTTAACGACTGTATCCGTTCTATGGTCTCCGGCGTGCACAATTTCTGCGGCTAGCCACAACTTACCTGTAGCCACAGTGACCAATGCAAGATCTGGCCTTAATAATGTACCTGGAGCCAATTGTACTACTGATCTTGGAGGTAACAAGCGTGTAGTGGAAGTTTCAGTGATGCTGGCAGATACGTACGAATGTAAACGTGCGCAAATAGTTTCATGTCTCTGACTTGGTGAAGCGCGGAGAAGGGTTTCGCCTTCTACTATTTCTTCATATGGCTGGCTCATATTTATGTTTTACGGATTAAGCTAAACCGAAAAAGCGCTGTCATGCAAGCCGAATTTGTGATTTAAAAATAATAGCTCATGTGATGGGTCTGATATAAAGTTATTTTTCATTGAGTACCTTTGTCTAAAGAGGTCAAAATAATGATGACATAATATTATTTTTGTTTAGATTTGGAGCATGCGTATTGGAATCCTGTTACTAGAAATTGCGATTTGTTTAAGTTATTTAACTAGTTCTTTAAATTCATATGCCATTGATAACGCAGGTGTTAAGATATCCGGAGAATTAAAAAAATGGCATACGATAGCGCTTGTTATAGATGGTCCGTTTGCAAGGGAGACTGATAGCGATCCAAATCCGTTTTTGGACTACAGGATGAATGTAACATTCAGGCATAGTTCGGGTGCACCAGTTTATGTTGTTCCCGGTCATTTTGCGGCTGACGCAAATGCCGCGAATTCATCTGCTAATGCAGGTAATAAATGGCGGGTATTTTTTTCTCCTGATAAGGAAGGCCAATGGCATTATGCTATTGAGTTTGTAAAAGGTAAGAAGATAGCTATCAGTGAGGAATCAGGCGTTCCAGTAATGCCATTTCATGGTATTCATGGAAGTTTCTTTATAAGTCCTACAGATAAAAGGGGTAAAGATTTCAGGGCTAGAGGTCGTTTAGACTATGTTGGTGCGCGGTATTTGCAATTTAAAGAAACAGGAGACTTTTTCTTAAAGGTTGGTGCTGATGCTCCAGAAACATTTCTGGCTTATGCGGATTTTGACAATACTTATGCGAGGAAAAATGAGGCGCCACTTAAGACATGGAAAGCCCATATAAAGGATTGGAGGCCCGGGGATCCTTTCTGGGGCAATGGCAAAGGCAAAGGAATCATTGGTGCATTAAACTATCTATCAGGCAAGGGTATTAATAGTGTATCTTTTATTACGTATAATGCTGGCGGGGACGGCGATAATGTCTGGCCGTATGTAGACAGGAACGATAAATTGCATTTTGACTGTTCTAAATTGGATCAGTGGTTGGTGGTTTTCGAGCATGCAACAAAACAAGGCATATTCTTACATTTTAAGTTACAAGAAACCGAGAACGACGATAACTGGAAAGACGGAAAACAACAAATTATTCCTGAGTCATTGGACGGCGGAGATCTTGGCATTGAACGCAGACTATATTTGCGGGAGCTTGTATCCAGGTTTTCTCACTTACTTGCTCTGAATTGGAATCTGGGTGAGGAGAATACCCAATCACCAGAACAGCTATGTGCTATGGCGGATTATTTGAGAAATATAGATCCGTATAAACATCACATTGTGGTTCATACTTTTCCGGACTGGCAAGACAGGGTGTATAGCAGGCTCCTGGGAGAAAAGTCCGTTTTAACAGGGGCTTCGTTGCAAAATCATTGGAAATCAGCTCATCAAAGGACTTTAAAATGGATTAATGAGTCAGCCGAGCACGGAAAACAATGGGTGGTTTGTAATGATGAGCAAAACCCACCAGATCTGGGAGTGCCACCAGATCCAGATTATCTGGCAAGGTCCTGGACTAATTCACTCAATTCTGAATATACTATTCATGATATACGCAAGTACACGCTATGGGGAGTATTTATGGCAGGCGGTGCTGGTGTGGAATATTATTTCGGTTATAAGTACCCGCAAAATGACCTGAACTGTGAAGACTGGAGGAGCCGTGATCAGTCGTGGAGTTATTGTAAAATAGCAATTGATTTTTTTAGTAATACTAAAATCCCTTTTTGGGAAATGACAAACGCGGATGCATTAGTAGGAAATCCTAATCATGATAATACCGTTTATTGTATGGCAAAGGTAGACCAGTACTATTTGATTTATTTGCCAACAGGCGGGAGTACAGAGTTAAATATCAACTCTGATAAAAAATATAGTATTTCATGGTATAACCCCAGAAAAGGCGGCTGTCCTGTCAATATCTCCACCACAATTACAGGGCAAAAGCCTATAAAGATTGGGCCGCCACCGTATGACATTGAAGAAGATTGGGTGGCTTTAGTCAGGAGCATAGACAATGTTCGATGATTTTATAATTTTCACGATGTTGCAATTTCTGCTTTGATGGATGTTTATGATGTTTGACTGGAAAAAGTATGCTTGCAAGGCAATGCTTCAGGGGTAAGATTAATAAGACATAAAATGTCTGATTAATTCTATTTTTGAAATTAAAGACGTACAAAGTCTGAATCTGAATACTGTTTGACCATGAAAAAATTTGTTTATTTTGACAATAATGCAACGACTATGATTGCTCCGGAAGTTCTGGATGCAATGAAACCATTTTTTAATGATCATTGGGGGAACCCGTCCAGTGCTTATCAATTTGGGAGCAGGTTGAACAAATGGATTGTTAATGCGAGGGAACAAGTTAGCGATTTTATTGGAGCCAGGCCAGAGGAAGTAATATTCACAAGTTGTGGCACTGAAAGCAATAATGCGGCAATCAATAGTGCTTTACTCACAAATCCTTTAAAGCGTCATATTGTAACAACAAAAGTAGAACATTCTGCTGTTTTGAGGTATTGCCAGGAATTAGAAGCAAGAGGCTATGAGGTTTCTTATTTAAACGTTGACAATGCTGGTAGGTTAGATTTAGAGGAAGTAGATAGAACCATTCGCCCTGACACGGCCATAGTATCAATAATGATGGCAAATAATGAGACTGGCGTAGTTTTTCCGGTGGCGAAAATATCTGAGATTTGTAAGAAAAAAGGGGTACTATTTCATACAGATGCAGTACAAGCTGCGGGTAAACTTCCGATAAATGTGAAAGAGCTAGGTGTTGATTTTTTATCATTATCAGCACACAAGATTTATGCGCCAAAGGGTATAGGTCTACTTTACATCCGGGACGGAGTAAAATTTAAGCCGTTGATAATAGGCGGCCATCAAGAGAATGGACGCAGGGCCGGGACTGAGAATGTTCCTTACATCATTGGATTTGGCAAAGCTGCTGAATTAGCGAAACAACGTTTAAAGGAAGAAGTTAGCAGGGTTAAGTTTTTACGCGACAGGTTTGAGAAAAGTATTTTGGAATTAATACCGTTTACACATATAAACGGGTTCGGAGCGGAACGCTTGCCAAACACGGCCAACATAGCGTTTGAGTATGTGGAGTCGGAGGCGGTTATCATGTTGCTTGATCAGGCCGGTGTGTGTGCTTCGAGTGGTTCTGCATGCACTACCGGGTCGTCAGATCCATCTCATGTGCTTATGGCAATGGGCTTAGATCCTGTTCGGGCACGTGGGAGCGTTCGGTTTAGTTTCGGATTTTACAACAACGAATCAGAAGTGGATTATGTTGTTGAACAGTTACAGCAAATAATTCAAAAACTGCGAGCTATGTCGCCTTTGACTCCAGGAAATGTTAAAGCTTCATAAATAAACTATCAGTGAACGGGAACGAGTTATTGCTTGTTCTTTTTAGAGCTACGGCCAGTGTCCATGGATTAGGTGTTTTAGCAGGGGCAGTGGAATCAAGTCTTATTGCCCGCAATACGAACTTTACAATATGTACATCTCTGGATGAGTTGATAAAAACTGCAATAACAAAGTCTGGGTCTTACAGATTTGTTGTTATTTGTTGGTCATTTCATTCACCAGACGTTAACAACATCAAAGAGATGTTAAATGCCTTCCGACACGAAGTGACCAATCGAAATATCAAAAATATAGCAGGAGGCCCCCATTGTACTGCAAGGCCAGAACAGACATTAAATTTCGGGTTTGATTATGTTTTTTGCGGGGAATCTGAGGAATCGATATTAGCCTTTCTGCAATGGCTTTTAAGAAGCGAGGACCTTAAGGGGGATGAGGGGGTGCCTATTGATATTGCTCGATCGGGTCGGATTATTCGATCGACTGTATTGGTTGATTTAGACAAGTTTCCGCCGTTTGCTCCCGGCTTAGGATTGTTTGGGCCGATCGAGGTTACGCGGGGATGTATTTTTGGTTGTCGGTTTTGTCAGACGTCAAATTTATTTGGTCGAAAGTTTAGACATAGGAGTTTAGATTCCGTTGCTTATTATGTTAAGCTGATGGCTGAACGTGGACTTAAGGATATTCGATTTTTAACGCCGTCGGCTTTTTCTTATGGGGCCAGAGATGCTGAACCTAACATTGAGATGGTGGAGGCGTTACTTTCAAGGGTTAAATCCATTACACCTGCAGGGACCAGGTTTTATTATGGAACATTTCCGTCAGAGGTGCGGCCTGAGCATGTAAGCCACGCGGCTCTTAAGGTATTGAAACGTTATGTTTCAAACAGGAAATTGATAATAGGCGCGCAATCGGGTTCTAATACAATTCTTAGAGCAGCAAATCGGCATTATGAAGTTGATCTTATAATCGAGGCAGTCAGGGTCACAAAAGAGGCTGGATTTGTGCCGGTTGTAGATTTTATTTTTGGATTTCCAGATGAAACTGAACGTGAGTTTGGGGAATCAATAGCTGTAATTAGCAAGCTTGTTAGTTTTGGAGCAGAGATCCATGCACATTATTTTTTGCCATTGCCTGGGACTGATTGGCAATATCGCAAAGCAGCGGTTTTACCCAATGACATTGTATCAAGACTTGGTGCACTGGCGTCGCGTGGTGTATTATTTGGCCAATGGCAAAGGCAGGTGAAGATTTCGAATCAATTATCAAATCAAAACGGTGAAGAAGAAGCTGAAATTTAAAAGCACGCCTTATGGCTATGCATGGTTTAGATCCTGCAGGTTTAAACCTCTGGCTTGTATTAAACCGTTACCTGCATAAAAGTTTTTATAGAAGATCGATCCGGTATGATTGATATAGAAGAACACTGTTATCAAATTGAGCTTTGCAATCAGCGTGGCGGCAGAATGCTGTCCGTGCTGGACCTTTTGGAGGCAGGCACTCTGGATATCAGGCTTGCATCGTATTTACTGTCAGTAATAAGGGGTGGTGGGTCATATATCGTAGGAGCATCTCCAGGGGGTGCCGGTAAGACTACAGTCATGTGTGCGCTGCTCAACTTTATCAGGCCTGGTCTAAAAATTATTCCGACTGATTCAAAAGAGACTCTGAACAAAGGTTTGCAACTGGTTGAGCAGAGATGTTATCTGTGTCATGAAATAGGCCCAGGAGATTATTTTGCTTATCTTTGGGGAGAAGAACTTCGGATGTTTTTCAAATTAGCTGATATTGGGCATGTTTTAGTATCAAATCTTCATGCTGATACGTATGAAGCTACAGAGCATCAGCTATGTATAGAGAACAAAGTACCGCGCTCACAATTCAACAAGATAAACTTATTAATATTCCTTGAAGTATCCGGTATATGGCCTAAGACCCGAAGAATATGCTCTGTTTGGGAAAGCACAGGAAGCGATCGGCATGTAGAGGTTTTTTCGCATGGCCGATTCAATGCCGGTGCAATAACTTTGGTAGGCCCAGAGAGCTTGGAGGCAGCCGGGCAAATTTTATATGAGCTCGTAAGTTTAAAAAAACGGGACATTTCAGAAGTGAGATCGTTCCTGCTTACGAATCGCATGTTTATGGAGCGTTCATGGAAATTAAGTACTGCCAGTTGCTAAGATATTGCTTTGACTGTGAATTAGTTATTAGGTAAGCTCAGCTTTATGAAATCAAAAGTAACAAAATTAAGCCGACGTCAGTTTATTAGCACGACTGCTATTTCAATGTCAGCATTTTCGATTATATCACCAGGTGTTCTTGGTTTGAACGGCAGGGTCTCGCCAAACAACAAGCTTACTTTTGCATTGATTGGTTGTGGTACTCAAGGGCTACGTGAGTTGGGCGGTATGCTGTCGCGTTCAGATGTGCAAGTGATTGCCGTGTGTGATCCGAACCTTGAGAGTTATGACTATGTGGATTGGTCAAGAGATGGGTTACGAGCAGAGATAGCAAACTATTTAAAACAACCCGACTGGAAGAAGGGAGCGCCTGGTATCCCGGGTGGCAGAAAAATTGGCCAGGAAATCGTGGAGCTTTACTATTCTCAGGATAAGGCCTCTGGTTCTTTTAAAGGCTGTAATAGTTATGAGGATTTCCGTGAATTGTTAGAAAAGGAAAAAGACTTAGATGCTGTGAAAATAATGACGCCTGATCATCTTCATGCAACGATAGCGATTGCCGCAATGAACAAAGGAAAGTTTACAGCCACGCATAAACCACTGGCGAATTATTTGAACGAGACTCGGGCGGTGATAAAGACTGCAAAAACGACAAAGGTCGTTACTTATTTTTTGCCTGCAGCTGCTGGCGAACAAGTCCATGTAGCAGCAGAGTGGATCCGGTCGGGCGCAATTGGTAAGCTCCAGTCTATTCATAACTGGACTAACAGGCCTGTCTGGCCTCAGTACACGAAAAAACCCGAAGACACACCACCGATTCCTGCTGGATTTAACTGGGATTTATGGCTTGGTCCGTGTTTGCCTATAGCCTATCATCCGAATTATACTCATGCTGTTTTTCGGGGGTGGTATGAATTTGGCGGAGGGGCTATTGCTGACATGGGCCATTACAGCTTATGCCGCGTGTTCAGGGAATTTAAACTTGAGCCACCAATCTGGGTAGAATCAACACCGAGTCATGTGTGTGAGGTGGTAGGTTTTGTTAGCAGAAAAATTCATAATGATTTTTCTTTTCCTATAGCATCCACGGTAAGGTTCAGGTTTGCAGCCAGTAACGATAGACCTGAAATCGATATCTTCTGGTATGATGGTGGCATGAGGCCGGCCACTCCGGATGTTTTGTTGAATGCAAACAAGGAACTACCGCCTGAAGGGATTATGTATATCGGGGATAGAGGGATGATACTGGGTGGATTTCTCAGTGAGAATCTGATCTTGTTTTCTGGAGACAAGGGAGAGAAACCACCGCAACAGATAGTCGCTAAGGCCCAGGAAAAGATGCGGTCAATAAATTGGATCGACGCCTTCAGACAGGGTAAGGCTTCGGAGGGCGATTTTCTTTTAGCCGAGTCAATAACCGAAGCCTTCAATTTAGCAGCTATTTCATTGCGCCTCGGGGGTAAACGCTTAGTTTGGGATTCAAAGAACTTTAAAATTACCAACGTTGATGATGCAAATAAATATCTGACTCGGAAATATAGAAGTGGGTGGGAAATTAAAGTTTGAAAAGTTTGATAATTGTTTGGTGTCCGGGGAAAATTTGGGGTTAGAAAGGATTTATTTCTGCTTTTGATACGGCCAGGTTGGAGGGTATTCCTCTACTTGCTATTGGTTTTACTAGATAATGTTTTACTAAACAGGCCCGAACGCCATTCTTTAATTTTTCTGGATCTTAGTAAAACCAATCCGTATTTTGAGAACGCATTTTTTACTTCAGCGAATTCGGCATCCAGGATACCAGCAAGCACTGCATTGCCGTTGAGCTTGATACAGGCCGAAATCTGTGCAGCTGCCTTAATCAGGATATCTGACTGGATGTTTGCGCAGACGAGATCAAATTTTTCATTTTCAGAAGGAATAAAGCTCAGGCAATTGGAGACCATGAAATGAATATTCTTGTTTACCCTGTTTTTTTGTGCATTTGTTTTGGCTGTCTTTATTGCTACCGGGTCGTTGTCGAAAGCAACTACCGGGTGAAACTTTAGTTTAGCTGCTGTAATAGCCAGTATTCCGGTGCCTGTTCCTATATCAAGAAACGAGCCGATTTTGCCTTTTTTGGCGGTTCTAGCTAGCTCTTGCAAGCAGTACAGAGTAGTTGGATGGTGTCCTGTGCCAAAGCTAAGGCCTGGGTCCAGGACAATGTCCACCTGTCCAGGCTTGATTTTTACTGTTGACCAGGAAGGTCTAATAATAATTGAATTCAGGATTGCGATAGGTCTAAAATGATGTTTCCACGATTCTGCCCAGTCGGTGGGTTTTATTTGTTTGATATGCAGCCTTGAATTAGGCAGGCCTGATTTGGCGAGTGCCTTTTGAAGCTCAAGTAACAAATGCCTTTCAGGCGGGGGCTCATCTTCAAAGTAAATAGATACTGTAGCTTTATTTGATTGGGAGTCTATATAAGTAACAGGCTCTTTTTGAAAGATATTCCGAAAAATATCGGATATATCTTCTTCGAATTTTTCTTCAGAGACTACCGAGAGTGCCCAGAGCTTTTTTGGTGCCTTTTTCAATGTTTGGATTTATTTAAACAAATCGGTTTACAAATTTATCAGGAGTTATTTTTTTGAACCGGACAATTTTTTATTTAGCTCTCGTAGCACAGCAAAGGCGTCTGCTACATATAACACATCTGCTTTGCCTTGGGCCCAACCACAATTTGGATCCAGATTCACAGCCCTGCGTTCATTTATGAAGCGCCAACCGACCACATGTGGTTCTTCACCGTGACAGCAAGTTGCTAACCCTTTGGGGTGTCTTGGGGTAGCCCCGGTTTGGCCAACTTGATTTAAATGGGTCATGAACGGCAGCACTGGGTTACCTTCGCTAGAAAGATCGACTACGGATTTGGTCCCGCCCAAAGAAGATTGAGTTAACTCCAGGAACTCAAGGATTAATTTTTGTGCTTCTTCGGCATGCACAAGTCCATCGGCTTGTTTCTTTGTCCAGCCTGCTCCGGCTACGAAAAGTAATTTGGCATCCGGCCTTATTGTTTGTGTAGAAGATTTTGGGGTTTGGAATCCAATCACTTCTGTATTGAGTAAGTCGGTTGAGACGGGCACTTCAATTTTTTCGACTGGTGAAGAACCTTTTGATTTTGAGGCCGGTTCAAAAATGGCTGGTTCAACTGTTAAAAACCACGGACGTACCTGTCTGGAAAGTTGCAGTTCTATTCGTTGCCGATAGATCCAACGGTTTATTAAGGGGGTATTATTTTGGACGTTGATGGCTGTTACGTGAGTATCGGCTGTGCCGTTTAGTCGGAAAGCAACACCAGGTATGATTCTGGACCATCGAGCTGTTGATGGGGCGATTACGATGTCAGGACTTGCTGCTTTGCAGATAACTTCGGCTGCTGCTGCATCTGTTGAATAACGTGGTTTTGAAAATTCTTCATGCAATGCCACAAAAATCTTTGAGGCACCTAAACCTGTTAGGCAATCATTGACCAGTTCAATTGATTTAGGGATGCCTACTACTCCTATATACCATTCGGGTGTTTTTAATTGTTCTGAAAGATGTCGAGTTAACCCGATTGCTTCCAGAGATGTCGTTGTTAGAGTGTCATCTTGTTCAATTGAGATAAGACAAATAATTCTTTCCATAAAATCAGCTTTTCTTGTAGGTTTATGAATTTATCCAATTGACTAATTCATCTGCTATTTGAACTGGCGTCATATCTTTGACGATACGAGTTTGGCGGACCTGTCTTGGTAGTGTTGCGGAAATAATGTTCAGGCCGTTTGCAGGGAGGGCAACAGGTTTGGCCTTTTGCAAGGCTGGCATAATGGTCCGCATATTGGCCATCCCGGTTTGCGGATTATTAGGTGGTTCTGGCAGGTTACCTGTTGCCCAACCAAATATTGCTGGGAGCTTTTTACAAATTGAGATCATTTGTTTTCCGCCATCAACACGTTCCAGGACCTGGATAGAACCATCCTCGAGCACATTAAGTTCGTCTACACCCTGGAATTGGTTATTGATATGGAGAATTTCTCCAACAATTTGCATAGTTACGCCGGAGCTTCGGGCAGCGCTTTCCCATCCTCCAAATATCATTAATCGACTTTTATCAATCTCAGGAATTCCATTGATTGCCTCTGCTATTTTAATAGCAATGACATTTGAATCGCTAAAGCCATTAGCTTGTGCATCAAGGGCGATGAGTTCAAAAGACGCTTTTTGAGCGATAGTCATCATTACTTGCTGAAGTTTCATCTTAGGTGCTATGGAGATAAGCCAGACCTTAGACCCCTGAAATTTTTTAGCCAATGCGGCAGCTTCAAACAAGGCATGAGCTGACCATGTATCAAGAACTGAAGGAAGCATCATCTCGTTTTTCAGTGCAAAACCATTAGGACCCTTAACCGGCTCCAAAGACTGGAGTGGGTCAGGTACTATTCCACCGCATACAACAATCTGATAGCCTGTTTTCATATTTCTTTACTTTAATTGCCCCGATTACAGGGCATCTGGTTCGATTACATTTTTTTGTTACATTGGTCAATCTAAAATCCCTGGAATTGAAGAGAAAAATTATTACTGGTGACAGCAATAACCGCAACAACTATGTTCTGAGCTTATGATGCTTGGATATTAGGTGCGTTATTAATTTTCTTTCATGGGACTCAGTCACTTTGGTTATTCTCAATGCTGGCATTTGTTCTATAGTCCGCTGACTCCTTTCGGTTATCGGCCATGTAACTTTTGTTTAAATCATGGAGAAGAAGATATCCTTAAAGTCTCGACATTTGTGCTTTCCATATGCGCAATCAATCGGGTCGTTATGCTATTCTAATCAAACACTGTCGCCGTAGAGATCTTTCTCGTTTGAAGACCGAGTGGAGTTTGGCACTAGCGCCGCTCCACAATTACTGGCAAGCCGTGGCATTTCATACAATGATGCTCTGGGACTTGATCACGTGTTAGAACCTGCGAATAATCCAGGATATCACGGTTTTTTACCCCTGGTTTCCAGTTTATGCGCAGGCGTTGTACAACATTTGATTGGCCGCCCTGACTGCGGGATGGCTCTTAGTGTTTTCTTTATTTGTGGAGTTGTTTTTGAGGCCCTTGCTAGTTTAGAGACGAAACCTGCAGGCCGGGGAATTGCCAGTTGGAGTGCTCTCAACGCATGAAATGGTAAATAGTTTATGATCTCAATGGTTTCATGCTTGACCATGGGAGCTGTACCGCCAGATTTGCGCAAGAGTATGAAAATTTACTTTTGTCGGTCTCTGCATTTAGAGATGGCCTTAATTAGACATGACTGGATTTCAGGAAAAGGGAATTCTAGAAGGTTGCCCCAGATGGGAGAGACTTATCCGGGTAAAAATCCTGGAGAACCGTTGGTTTATCGGTTACGGATTATTTTGATTTGATTTATTGATGAACTCTTCTTTAAATTTTGTCACAAAGCTTTCTACTGGCCATGAGCAAGCCTCGCCAAAGGCGCACACAGTTTTACCGCCTGAGATTTGGCTTGCGATTCTGAGAAGTTCATCGGGGTCGGTTTGACGTCCTTGTTTTTTGACAAGTCTGTGGAGGATTTTTCGCATCCATGGTGCTCCTTCGCGGCAGGGTGTACATTGTCCACAGCTTTCATGTGCATAAAATGCGCTTATATTTTCTAAGGCCTCTACAATATCAACTGAGTCATCCAGAACTATAATTGCTCCAGAGCCGCACATGCTACCTGCAGCAGCCAGTGAGTCTGAGTCATAAGGTAGATCCATTAAGCTTAAGGTGGCTTTAATTTCTTTGCCGGTGATGTGTTTGATTGTTAAGGTAAATTTTTCATCGGCTCGCAAGATTTTTGCGGAGGATCCGCCCGGGATAACTGCTTTAAGGCTTCTGCCAGGGTATAAACCGCCAGCGAATTGATATATAATATCGCCAAAGGTGACCTTTCCGATTTCGATTTCGAAGTATCCAGGTTTTTGGACGCTTCCGCTGACGCAGACGATTCTGGTGCCGGGATCTGTTGGTACGCCCAATTTAGAGTATTGTTCTCCGCCGAGCTCGATCACGTGTTTTACTGAGCAAAGGGTTTCGACGTTATTTACAATTGTAGGGCATTGGTACAGGCCAAGGACAGCTGGGAAATATGGTGGTTTGATTCTGGGGTAAGGTCTTTTGCCTTCAAGGGATTCGATTAATCCGGTTTCCTCGCCACAGATATAAGCTCCGGCGCCTCTGTGAACATAGATTTCAAGGTCATAGCCCGAACCCAATATATTTTTACCGAGGAATCCATGGGCTCTGGCTTCATTGATGGCCTGGTTCATTATTTTTGCACCATCAAAGAATTCGCCACGCATGTAAATGAAAGCCAAATGTACATTATTTGCATAGCAAGCTATGATCATCCCTTCAATTAATTGGTGTGGGTCTTTATGGATGATTTGTCTGTCTTTAAAAGTACCAGGTTCAGATTCATCTGCGTTACAGATCAGATAAATAGGTTTACCAGACTTATGGTTAATGAAGCTCCATTTTAAGCCGCAAGGGAAGCCAGCGCCACCGCGGCCTCTTAGTCCAGAGATTTTTACTTCTTGTCGGATTCTGGCTGGGCCGTCCAGCGTTTCGCCTGAAGATAGTTTAATGGGCTCAAGTGATATTGCTTTTTTAAGAGTCTGATATCCACCGTGACGTAAGTAGCAATCAATATCTGGAGTGTAGCCTGGGCTATCCAGGTTTTTAAGGATTAGTCTATGTTCTTTTACCATATAAATTTATACACTTGACGTGAAAGCAATTCCTGTAGAAATTGTATATCAGTAAGGTTGCCGAATGGTGTAATGGTAGCACAGCTGACTCTGGATCAGCTAGTCATGGTTCAAATCCATGTTCGGCAGCCAATTTTTTTCATAGGAATTAATCGTTTTTATCTTTTTTCAATTTTTCAATTAATACTCTGAGTTCCGACTCAGTTGCCATTTCAACGAGCTTGTCATTTATCATGATGGCCGGGGCTTTATTGCAGGCTGCAAGGCACTCAACGAACTCGACTGTAAACAGGCCATCTTTAGTGGTCTGAGGGTTTGGATTTTCGGGGTCGAGTCCGAGCTGTTCACAAAGGAATCGATGTAGTTTGTGGGATCCATTTATAGCACAACTTAAGGTTCTGCAGATTTTAAAATGGAATTTCCCTAAGGGCTTATCATGGAACATGGGGTAGAAAGTTGCTAGTTCCAGGAGCTGAATTGGCTGGATTTGCAGTTTAAATGCTATCCAGGCAAGGCTTTCGGAGGATAGGTATCCGAAATGATCCTGGAGTGCATGCATGACCATGAGCGCCGCACTTCGTTTGAGTGGGTAACGCCCGATTAGTTCATCAATTTCGGACTCAAGTTCTTTTGGTATTTGCAGACTCATTTTTCTGATGGATTATTATCGATCACATTCTCCCATAACAAAGTCCAGGGAGCCGATCACAGCTGTGACATCACTGATTAATCTATCTTTGAGCAAGTACGGCAAGAGACTGACCGAGACAAAAGAAGGCGATCGGATTTTTAGCCTATAAGGTACGCCTCCACCTTTGCTGTAGATATAAAACCCTAGCTCTCCTTTGGGGTTTTCTGCTCCAAAATAGATCTCGCCCGGAGGCGCATTAACACCCTCAGTTACTAACATAAAATGGTGTATTAATTCTTCCATGCTGGTTAGTACTTTGTTTTTTGGCGGCAGAGTAATCTTGTAGTCTTGTAAATTGACAGGGCCAGATGGTAGTTTAGCCAGGCATTGCCTAATGATTTTGACGCTTTGGCGCATTTCCTCCATTCTAACCAGGTATCGGTCATAACAATCGCCTTTTGAGCCGAGAGGCACATCAAAATCAAGTTCTGAGTAGACCAGATAAGGGTGTTCTTTTCTGACATCATAGGGAACGCCACTGCCTCGCAAGTTAGGGCCGGTTACTCCAAAATCGATTGCTACTTCAGGTGGCAAGATTCCTAGGCCCTGCGTACGGTCCATGAAGATTTTATTGCGGGTCAGGAGCGTGTCTATTTCATCAATTGTTCTGGATACTTCATCCAAAAATTTCGAGCATTGGTTAGTCCAGCCATCAGGGAGGTCTCTGGTTAAACCACCAATTCTTGTATAGCTGACAGTAAATCTGGCACCAGTTAATGCTTCAAAAAGATTATAAATTTTTTCGCGTTCACTAAAGGTATACAGAAACACTGTCATAGCTCCTAAATCCATGGCGTAGCAACCCAGTCCAAGAAGATGAGAAGATATTCTTGCTAGTTCACAACAGATGACCCTGATGTATTGACAGCGCGGGGTTAATTTATCATGAATTCCGAGGAGCTTTTCTACTGCGAGGACATAGGCAACATTATTAGCAACTGGGGCCAGATAGTCTAAACGGTCTGTGTATGGAATGAATTGGGTATAAGTAAAATTTTCTGCTATTTTTTCATCGCCACGATGCAGGTAGCCAATGTGCGGGGTTGCGTTGATTATTTTTTCGCCATCTAATTCAAGGACGAGTCTCAATACTCCGTGAGTAGCCGGGTGCGATGGCCCCATATTAAGGACCATTGTCTGACTGTTTTTGGGGCTGGTGGATGCAGAGACGCTGTTGTTATTCTTGTTCATAGTAAGTGTTTGAGATTGATTCGTTCATTTGTTCATTATGTTTTCAACGATTTTGGGCACTTGAAATGTTCAATGCAATTACTCCGGCAATCACAAGTATTAATCCAACAACTTTTAATGAATTTAATTTCTCTCCAAATGCTACAATTCCTATAAAAGCTATTGCACCGGTCCCCAGAGCTGACCATATAGCGTAGGCGATACTGATGTCGATTTTTTTTGATGGCCAGTGTTATTGCAACAAAGCTTAAACTGTAGAACACAAAGATTAAGACCGATGGCCAGCCCCGGGTAAAGCCGTTAGACAGTTTCATGCAACTGGTTCCGCATACTTCAGCAATAATAGCTAATAAGAGTAACACCCAATAAATCATAGTGTGCCATCTCTTTTAAACTGTACACAACCTTGATCAGGCCTGGCTCTGGGCTCGCGTTCAGATGCATCTGCTGCACCTGGCTGGCTTAGGAATGGACCGCCTTCTAGTGGTGCTGAATCTGCAAAGGCGACCCCGGGCGTTTCACAGGCAATCCCAGCCAGCGGGAAGTCTTTACGTAACGGATGATATGGATAGCCTTCCCACATGAGAATTCGACGTAGATCGGGATGATTTGTAAAAACAATCCCCATCAGATCGTAAATTTCACGTTCATGCCATTCGGCTGCACGCCAAATGTGGCTCACAGATGGACAATTGGCAGGATTTTCCGGGACTCGTGTCTTGATTCGTAGGTGGAAATGTTTTGAAAGTGAGTACAATTCATAAACGAGCATAAACCTTGGTGTTTCACCTAAGAAATCTACGCTTGTAATATCTTTAAGGAGATCCAGGCTGGCTTCATTTTTTGCATAAGAGCAGACTTCAAGAATACGGGAGTTATCTGTAACTTCTATTGATATCTCACCCCGGAATTCAAAAGGACCTAAAATTAGTGAGCCAAATTTGGATTTTAGATTTTCAACTACTGCAGATGCTAGTTCAGTTTCCATGGCTAAAGTTGTAATGGTCTAGGTTTTTTCAGGTATGTTAACGATGGTTCACGACTTACTTTTTCTTGAAGCTTCATTAATGCTTCTAATAACGCTTCTGGACGTGGTGGACATCCAGAGATGTAGACATCTACAGGGATGATTTTATCCAGGCCTTGTAAAACGGCATAACTCCTGTACATGCCACCAGTAGAAGCACAGGCGCCCATGGCGATAACCCATTTAGGTTCAGTCATTTGATCGTATATTCTTTTTACGGCTGTGGCCATTTTGTAAGTTACGGTGCCGGCGACAACAAGTACATCAGACTGCCGCGGTGAAAACCGCATTACTTCAGCCCCGAATCTGGCAATATCATACCTGCTTGCTGCTGTTGCCATAAGTTCTATTGCACAACAGGCTAATCCCATAGGCATAGGCCAAAGTGAGTTTTTACGACACCAGTTTATAGCAGCTTCCAGCCTGGTATAGACAAAGCCTGAATTGATCTGGGCTTCAATTATTGCCGGATCTGTATTCCTATGCTCTTGCATGTTTGCACTTAACTATAGCAGGCTAAACATGAAACTATACAAAAGCAAGAAATTCCAGTAATTATCCAGACAGATTCTGTAACTATTGCTTACGTGCTTAAGATGTTCCGGGCCTTGTTAGTTTTTGATAACTTTGATTTTTTGGAAGCCTGGAATTGCCCCTGGGACAAGTCGTAGTCTTAGACCTGGATCGGAGAAATAAAAAATCTACTGATCATGGTACAATTTTTCCTGATGCGCTAAAGGAAGGAAATTAAATGCTTTTACGCGCGCGACGTTTAATTTTTAACTGGGCCAGTGACTTCGAGAGTGTGGCATTTGCAGCGGCGATTTCTTCATCAGAAAGTTTTTGCTGGAGTAAGGCCTCTGCTTTGCGGCGGGCTTCCTCAGCTTTGGCTTCATCAATATCGTTCGCAGAGATGGCCATATCTGTCATGATTGCCACGCGTCCGGCAGTGATTTCCACAAAGCCTTCGCCGATAGCCACGAGTATTTCTTCTGAGCCTTTTTTAATAACAACCTCACCGGGTATTATCTGAGTCATTAATGGGACATGATTTGGGTAAATTCCTAATTCACCTTCCATGCCCGGTAAGGTGACCATGTCCACGTTTTCCCAACGTGAATGGGAATCTGGTGTAACAATTTCTAAAACTAGCCCGGTCATTATTAGTAAATTAACAAGCTTACTCGTAAATTTCTTCTATTCCACCTTTCATGTAGAAATTGGCTTCCGGCACATTATCGTGTTTGCCTTCTAATATTTCTTTAAATCCGCGAACTGTTTCTGCCACAGGCACCTGTTTACCGGGTCTGCCTGTGAAGACTTCTGCAACGCTGAATGGTTGGCTTAAAAATCTTTGTATTTTTCTAGCACGGAACACAGTAAGTTTATCTTCGGGTGAAAGTTCATCCATACCCAATATGGCAATGATATCTTGCAAATCTTTATATCTTTGTAGGACTCGTTGGACGCCTCTGGCGACTTCATAATGTTCTTTGCCGACGATTTCCGGAGTTAAAGCTCTGGAACTTGAGGCTAATGGATCGACTGCGGGGTATATACCCTGTTCAGCAATGGATCTTTCAAGGACAATAGTGGCATCAAGATGCGCAAATGTAGTAGCAGGAGCTGGGTCCGTGAGGTCGTCTGCCGGTACATAAACAGCCTGAAATGATGTAATTGAGCCTTTGTTTGTGGAAGTAATGCGTTCCTGAAGTTCGCCCATTTCTGCTGCTAAAGTGGGTTGATATCCGACTGCGCTTGGTATACGACCTAGCAATGCTGAGACTTCTGAGCCAGCCTGAGAAAATCGGAATATATTGTCTATGAAGAGAAGCACATCTTGATTTTTTTCATCGCGGAAGTATTCTGCAATTGCCAGTCCTGATAATGCGACTCTTAATCTTGCGCCGGGTGGTTCGTTCATTTGCCCATAGACAAGGGCAACCTTTGACTTTGAAAGGTCCTGGAGATTAATGACTCCGGCTTCGGCCATTTCCCGGTACAAGTCATTGCCCTCACGTGTTCGTTCGCCAACGCCGGCAAATACTGAATAACCGCCGTGTTGTTTGGCAATGTTGTTTATTAATTCCATGATAACAACTGTTTTCCCTACACCTGCCCCGCCAAATGCGCCGACTTTACCGCCTTTAAGAAACGGGCAGATAAGGTCGATGACCTTGATACCTGTGGTAAGGATCTGCGGTGATACGGTTTGTTCTGTCAATTCTGGAGCGGGTCTATGAATTGGATAGCGTTTTTTTGCATCGATTGGTCCGCGTTCATCAACGGGTTCGCCGATAACGTTTAAAACGCGGCCCATTACTTCTTCTCCTACAGGGACGGTAATAGGATTGCCAGTATCTATCACTTCCATGCCACGTTTCAGGCCCTCTGTAGAAGACATTGCAACTGTTCTAACCCATCTATCACCAAGATGCTGTTGGACCTCGAGTGTAAGTTTTACCGGCTGGTCCCGGACAGTGTATTCAACTACCAATGCATTGTAGATAGCAGGTAATTCAACTGGGAACTCAACATCGACCACCGGTCCTATTACTTGAACGATTTTGCCTTTGTTCATTGGAGTAAACTTTTTAGTTTTGAGTTTTCACTATTTTAAACATGATGTTCAAAAATTTTATTCCATAGCAAGTACGGCTGTTGAGATCTCCAACAGCTCTTTTGTGATACCTGACTGCCGCATCTTGTTATATTCTAGAGTCAAATCTTTGATGAGCTGTTGGGCGTTGTCGGTAGCATTTTTCATTGCCACCATTCGTGCGCTGTGTTCGCTGGCTTTAGCTTCAAGCAGCACCTGGTAAACTTGATAATTTAAATAATGTGGTAGAAGAGCTTCAAAGACTTTTTCTGCCGAGGGCTCGAACATGAACTCAACTGCACCTTTCATAAACTGTTCAGTGCTTTCCTCTCCCTCGACTCCGGCCATAACAGGTTTTATTTTTGAAACAGGTAACAGAATCCTTTTTTCTGGTCTTTGAACTAATGTAGAGATGAAGTTTGTGAATAAAATATCGACGGAATCTGCCTTGTCTTCGAGGAATAGTTTTATTGCAAATTTTGCAATCGCACGGGCTTCAGAAAATTGAGGGATATCTTTGTAAGAAAATTCAGCTAAAAGTCTGCGTTTGGTCCTTGCCAGGAACTGAGCTCCTTTGCGGCCAGCAGCGATAAAAACTGTGGAATCCGGGTCATATGATGCAGCCTCTCTGAGAAGATTAGAGTTAAGACTTCCACATAGACCTTTATCAGTGGTGATTAAAATTACTGCGCGCTGCTTGATATCGCGTTGTTCCATTAAAGGATGTTTAAAATCTCCCGCATGATGTATGACCTCAGCTAAAACGTTATTCATTAACGCTGCATATGGTCTACCGGCTAAAGCTGCCTGTTGGGCGCGGCGCATCTTTGAGGCGGCAACCATTTGCATTGCCCGAGTAATCTGAGCTGTATTACGAATTGATTTTATTCGTCTGCGAATGTCCCTGGAGCTTGGCATTGTTTAGCTTAAAGTTATGTCCATGATTGTTTAAAATCGGTCAAAGCATTCTTTAATTCTGCAACCAAAGGATCGGTCAGTGTCTTTTCTTTTGCGATATTGGCCATTAATTGAGATTTACGGCTCGTGAGATAATCAGTGAGCGCGTTCTGGAAATCTTTAACTTTTTCAATGGGTACACTATCGAAAAAGCCGTTTTGTGCAGCCCAGAGTATAGCTACCTGGACTTCCACTGGTACTGGATTATATTGAGGCTGTTTAAAGATCTCGACAATTCGTTTACCGCGTTCAATTTGGGCTTGAGTTTTTGAGTCAAGGTCTGAACCAAACTGGGCAAATGCTGCTAATTCACGGAATTGCGCCAGATCTAGTTTAATTCTGCCGGCGACTTGCTTCATGGCTTTTATCTGGGCGGCTGAGCCTACACGTGAGACTGAAAGTCCGACCGAGATGGCCGGTCGGATGCCCTGGTAGAAAAGGTCAGTTTCCAGATAGATTTGGCCGTCGGTTATAGAAATTACGTTGGTTGGGATATAAGCTGATACATCGCCAAGTTGCGTCTCGATTATAGGTAAAGCTGTAAGGGAGCCGTTTCCGTAATTTTCATTGAGGCGCGCTGCACGTTCGAGTAGTCGGCTGTGCAAATAGAAAATATCGCCTGGGTACGCTTCGCGGCCTGAAGGTCTGCGCAAAACCAGAGATACTTGTCGGTAAGCGACGGCGTGTTTGGATAAATCGTCATAAACGATTAGGGCGTCCATCCCATTATCCATGAACCACTCACCCATTGCAGCGCCTGCGAAAGGAGCCAGATATTGGTTTGTAGCTGAATCAGATGCTGATGCTGCAACAATGATTGTATAGGGCATGGCCCCGTGTTTGTCCAGGACATCTATGACGCGCGCTATATTTGATTGTTTCTGGCCAATAGCTACATAGATACAATATAAAGGTCTGTAATTGGTATCACCTGCAGCTTCGGCAGCTCTGTTGAGTCGGGCCTGATTAATTATAGTATCTATGCAGATAGTGGTTTTACCAGTGGATCTGTCGCCGATAATTAACTCGCGTTGGCCTCGACCAATAGGTATCATGGCGTCGATAGCCATGATACCAGTTTGTACAGGTTGGTTTACTGGTCGGCGTTTGATAATACCCGGGGCGATTTTTTCAACCGGGTAATAAGTAGAATGTTGGATTGGGCCTTTGCCGTCCAGTGGCTCGCCTAGTGCATTGACTACTCGGCCCAGGAGGCCTTTACCGACAGGGACTTCCAGCAATCTGCCGGTGGCTTTTACTTCATGTCCTTCTTTTATATGGGTATAGTCACCGAGGATGATGGCTCCAACTTCGGTTTCCTCAAGGTTAAGAGCTAGCCCCATGATCCCTTGTCCGAAGTCGATCATCTCGTTCATCATCAAGTCATCGAGGCCTTCAATTCTGGCAACGCCGTCACCGATTTCGCGGACGATTCCAATATTTTTTCGGACTGTAGTAGTAGTGGCGTTTCTAATACGTTCTTCAATTTCCTGTAACAGTTTACTCATGGTAAATCAAAATTTCTCTAGTAACGTTTCTAATCGCGCTTGAATAGTTCCGTCCAGTACCGAACTGCCAACTTGAACTCGCAATCCAGCTATTACTGACGGGTCAACAATATGGACAAAGGTTAAACCTGGTCCATGTTTTGAGATTACAATATCTTTTATGCGGTTTAGATCTGAGGACTCAAGTGGGATCGCAGTCGTTATTGTAACTGTATGCTGTTCTATATTGCGGCGGATTAACCGTTTGAATTCAGCTAGCATAACCGTCCAGCCCCGTGGACGCTTGCTCAGAATGTCATTAACAACCATATGTACCCTGGACTCATCCAGGACCCCTTGAACCAGGCATGCCTTATACAGGCTCCTGATTTTTGATCGAATTTCCTTTATGGATTTCATGCCAATGGTAGAGCTTTTGGCTGTTTATTGTGTATCGATACTTTTGGTTGTTTCCTCTAATATACGTTTTTGATCTTCTGGGGTAAGGACTTTTCCTGCGACTTTTGCTGTAGTCTCTACGACTAATCTCCCGATCTCGTGGCGCAATTCAGCCATGGTTCGTTCACGATCCGCGGCTATAGCTTCTCTGGCTTTGGCAATCAATTGTTCAGCGGCTGCTATAGCCTTTTGGGTCTCGGTTTGTTGCACTTTGGCTGCAGCTGCTCGGGCCTCCATTATTAATTCATTCGCTTGGGCATTTGCTTTCTGGAGGATTTCCAGTCTTGCAGCTTCGGTTTTTGCTAGTTCAGCTTTGATTTTCTCTGCATTTTCAAGGCTTTCTGCAATTGTTTTTCTGCGTTCATCTAAGACCTCGAGCAATGGTTTGTATGCAAACCTATGCAGAAGAAATGCTACAATGCTGAAACTGATCAATTGAGACAAGAACTGAGGCAAATCCAATCCAAAAGTCTCAGTGACTTGTCTGATTGTCTCCCAAGCGCCGTCCCCGGAAGCTATGAAAATTACCGGGTTCATACATTAATAGTTTTGATCTTGTCGGATAAAACCTAACATTTTTATTTGCCGGCAAGATAAATGGCAAAGAACACAATACCCTCCGCAAAGGCAGTGCTCAAGATTGCCTGAATTAGGATTTTGGTTGAAGCACCAGGATTTCTGCCTACAGCGTCTGCTGCACGCATACCGATCATTCCTACTCCAATAGCAGCACCAAAGGCTGCCGCTGCAATGTGCAAGTTACCGCTTAACTCTGCTAATAATGTTACCATATTTCGTTTTTAGTTTAATTTTGATTTTTTTGGGCCAAAGAGCACATAGCATCAAATTAGTGTTCATTTGAACTTGTGCTTCCATGACCTTCTTCATGCTGGCAGATTACCAATGTAAATACTGCCGTCAGGAGCATGAAAACCAATGCCTGAACCAATCCAACAATAAGTTCAAGAAAATAAAATGGTACCGGTATTAACCAGCCAAGCCATGGCACAATTTTAGCCATTGCTTCCAATACGTTTTCACCTGCAAAAATATTTCCGAACAATCGGAAACTTAACGAAACTGGCCGGAAAAGAATAGATACAGTTTCGAGTACTCCGGCAAAAATAAAAATTGGTATTAGGAAATACTTCAGGAAGCCGGCAAGATCGCCTTTTGGCCCAAAGATATGCAGAAAAAAGCCTGATATACCATTTTCTTTTAGAGCCCAGATCGTCCAGCAGACGAAAAATAAAACCGCCATTGCAAAAGTCATGTTTAAGTCAGCATTGGCCCCGCGTAAGATCGGTCTGGTTACCACAAAACCATGATCAGTGTGATAGCCCCAGCCGATTGTGCCTACACCCGGAATAAGGCTAAACCAGTTGGTGCTCAGAATAAAAATAAAAATCGTTGCAAAGAACCAGAAAGTTTTGCTCGTCAGATGTTGCCCCATGATATCTTTTAAAAAATTGAACAGGCCTTCAACTGTCCATTCCACAAAGTTTTGAACACCTTCCGGAACCTGTTTAATTTTACGGGTAGAAATACGCGCCACCAGAATTAGAATCAGAGCTACTGCCCACGAAACAATCATAGAGTTGGTTATTGGAAGGCCAAATACCTTAAATACTGCAACAGGATGTAAAGGCAGAGCATGTTCTGCCGCTGGTTCAGCAGCCGTACTTGCAAAAAACGGCATAGTATTAACCATGGTCTCAGTTATTCCGGTCGCCAGATTCATCTTTATTTATCTCAAAGTCCTGGTCTTTTTGACATGTTATGTCGTTCTTTTATTTAACTGATAAATATTGTCACACACTTTGGCCTTAGAGAAGGCCTGATTTATATTATCGGCAATCTTCATGATTGCTTAAGCAATTACTTTATACCAAGTCGCCAGATTCCTGCAAGAATACTTCCTATTATTGAATGCATGGTCGCAGAAATGGCACAAGGAACAGCAGTCAACGGATTAGCAAAATGGCTTTGGGCAAGGACTACGCCAAGTCCTGAATTTTGCATGCCGACTTCGATCGATATAGTACGATTAACCTTTGTGTCAAAACCGAGTAGTTTGGAAAAGTAGTAACCCAGCCAAAACCCACTGGCATGTAATAAAAAGACTGCAAATAATAATCTGAGAGCCGAATGTTTTACAGCTGCTGCGTTTTGGCCTATGATGCTAGCACAAATCATTACAATGGCAGCAACAGCTATTGGTGGTGCGATTGGTAAAATAGAGTTTACTATCTTCGGAGAATAAGAGTTTAAGCCTACGCCGATAACTATAGGAATAATTACGACTTTGAAAGTGCTCCAGAATAACCCAAAAGCATCAACTGGTACATAGGTCCCGGCAAGAAACTTTGTCAATAGTGGGGTCATTAATACAGCTGCACAAGTGGAGCAGGTGGTCATTACTACTGATAGTGCAACATTGCCTCTGGCAAGATATGTAACAACATTAGAAGCTGTACCACCAGGGCAACAGGAAACAAGGATCAAGCCGACAGCAAAAGGTGAATCAAGGTTTAGTAAATGTGCGATTGACCAACCGGCTGCCGGCATTATCGAATACTGCCCAATAAAACCAGCTGCAACCGCCTTTGGCATGTGTAGTATATTCTTAAAATCATCTACTTTCAATGTAATCCCCATACCTAGCATAATGACTGCAAGTCCCCAAACAATCATTTCTCCCCTGAACCATGAAAAAATCTTAGGATAAAAAAGCGCCAGGGCCCCTGCAAGAAGCACCCAGACAGGGAATAAATTTGTGAAATATATTAAAAGTTTTTTCATAAAACTAGGCCGTAAATTAAAAACCCGAACAGATTAAATAAAACAAAGTGCCTGTGCAAGAACGATGTTCTAAATGTAATCAAATGCAAAAACAGAACGTATATAACCGTTGCTTGGGGAGATACTGAGAAGGCGCCTTTTCTTTCTTCAAGACTTGAGCTCTGAGTAGACTTTAATGTAGTTGTCGGCTGTCTTTTCAATTGAGAAATCTGCAGCCATGGCATTTTTGCGATAGAATTCCAGAAGTCCTTTATTTTGGTATACGACCAATGCCTCGTCAAAAGCCTTTAGTAATGCCTCCGTGGAATATTCAAAGAACTTGATGCCATCGGCGTTTGCCAGATTTTCCCTGATATCGATAACAGAATCATTTAAGCCGCCGACTGCTCTAACAATTGGGATTGAGGCAAATTTCAGGGCGTATAGTTGGCTAAGCCCGCATGGTTCGAATCTTGATGGCATGACAAAAAAGTCACTGCCTGCAAAAATTTGGTGCGGTAGACCGTGGTTGAAACCAAGTTTTACGGCAACTTTACCAGGAAATTTATCTGCAAGACTTAAAAATTTTTTTTCGTATTCAGGGTCCCCAGCCCCCAAAAGAACAAACTGAATTTGGCTGTGTAACTTCTGTTCGAGTGCCGGCAACAGGATATCTAGTCCTTTTTGCTCGGCTAATCTCCCGACGTTTGCAAATACAGGGATTGACGGATCCTCAATAAGATTCAGGGATTTTTGTAAAAACCTTTTGTTTAGTAGCTTGCCTCGCAGGTTTTTAGAAGAAAACTTATGCGGAAGCCACTTATTACGGGTTGGATTCCATTCGTTATAATCGACACCATTAAGGATGCCAATTAAGTCAGACTTTCGTTTTCTTATGACACCGTCCAGGCCACATCCGAAATCTAAAGTTTGTATTTCCTTTGAATAAGTTGGACTGACGGTCGTAATTTTAGTGGCGAAAACGATTCCGGCCTTTAAAAGGCTCATTTGACCAAAAAATTCTACACCATCAATATTGTAATAGTGCCAGGGCAGATTTGTCAGAGGGTAAAAATCCGGAGGAAAGTTACCTTGATAAGCCAGGTTATGGATTGTGAAAACGACAGGAGGAGAAGGTTCTGAGGAAGTGATGCTTTCATGGTGAAAAATCAAAGATACCAGCCCGGTCTGCCAGTCATGGACGTGGACTATATCTGGCTTTAGAAAATCTTTCGCAAGTTTAACAATGCACTTACTGAAGAAAATAAAACGTTCCGCATTGTCTGCGAAATCCAAACCATTGGATTGATAGATGCCATCTCGATCAAAATATGAATCATTTTTAACAAACAATATCTTAGGGCTATCTGGTTGTTTAGTGCCTATAATTGAGCAAGGTACAGTTTTTGAGCCGACAGTTATCTGGAAATTAATTTGTTGGTCTTGCAAGTCAGGGAATTTGTCTGCAATTCCTTTATATAGAGGAGTGACAACGATCACCTCTATGCCTTTTTTAGCTAGAGCAACGGTTAAACTACCGGCCATGTCTGCAAGCCCACCAGTCTTGGAATATGGATAAATCTCGCTTGTTCCTATCAGGACTTTCATCTCCATCACCCAATATTATATTTCGTCACATTTAAGCCAGGGCTTTAGGACTTCTGGAACAGAAATTTTTCCATCAGGTTTTTGGTATGTCTCAATAAGGGCAACAAATAAACGAGCTAAAGCTGTACCTGAACCATTCAAGATATGAGGGAATTTGTTTTCACCGGTTGCAGCTTTGAATCTGAGACCCATGCGTCTGGCCTGGAAGTCTTCACAGTTGGAACAACTAGAGACTTCAAGATACTGATTCTGCCCGGGAGCCCACACTTCAATATCATAGGTTTTAGCACTGGCAAAACCCATATCACCAGTACATAACAAGACCACACGATAATGAAGTCCTAATGCTTTAAGAACATCTTCGGCATCCTGGACCAGGGTCTCAAGTTCATCATAGCTGACTTCTGGTTTTACCACTTTTATTAGCTCGACTTTGTCAAACTGGTGTACCCGGATCAAGCCTCTGGTCCCGACTCCAGCAGCACCAGCTTCTGCCCTGAAACAAGGACTGTAAGCACAATACTTTATCGGTAAATCTGATTCCTTTAAAATTTCACCGCTATGAATATTTGCCACCGGGGCTTCAGCTGTGGGAATCATATATAACTTACCCAGAGTACTCGAGTCTAAACCTTCTTGAACAGCATATGCCTGATCAATAAACTTAGGAAACTGCCCTACTCCAACCATACATTCTCTAGTAACAACAAATGGCGGAGAGACTTCTGTATAACCATGCTTTTCTGTGTGAAGTTCCAGCATGAACTGGATCAAGGCGCGTTCTAACCTGGCACCCTTGTCCTTAAACAGGCAAAACCCTGCACCGGCCAGTTTTGCCCCTCTTTGAAAATCAACCAGACCACGTTTTTCACAAAGCTGTGTGTGATTAAGTGGCGTAAAAGAAAATTGTGGTTTTTCCCCGAAAACCCTGATCACAGGATTATCAGCTGAATCCTTTCCGTAAGGAACAGATTTATGAGGAATATTGGGAATCCTTAAAAGCTTTTCATCGCGTTCCTTTTCAATAGATTTTAAAGCTCTATCCAGTTCAGAAATTTTGTCACTAATAGTCCGAACTTGTGCTTTTTTTGCTTCTGCATCATCTATCAATTTTTGACTCAAAAGTGCGCCTACCTCTTTGGAAACGCGGTTGCGTGTAGCTTTAAGCTCTTCAACCTCCGAAATGATTTTGCGACGTTGATCGTCCAGAGCCAGTATTTCATCTATATTAAGTTCCTCACCTGGTTTCCTGGATGCCAGGCGTTCACGTGCCAACATTGTATTTTCTCTTAGCCATTTAATATCAAGCATTGGCACATTATAAAAGGCAATGCGACAGTTTCAAGAGTTAAGCATAAAAGATTATGTTTAGCGACTAATTAAAGGCATTGTGCAGGCTATTGTGAACTGAAGTCAAAAACGCCATAGATCATTGGGGGTTTCTTTTGGTTTGCTCTACCATGACACTAAATGAACAGGACATCGGTAATTTCAAGAGTAAATGAGTTATTTTGAAAGAAAAAAGCGTTATACATCTATTATGTTCTGTAAACAGAGCATTCGCAGAAAGGCAGGCGTTTACTTTGGTGGAGTCACTTGTGTTCGCTTATTCCAATCATTGAGATTACATTGATATTATAGTAGCGATGCTTCTTCCTGCACTTCCAGGGGCTGATGCCCGCGTTCCTGATTCAAAATGTATATCGCAGCACTGCGACAATGCAGTATGAGCATGATGATGTACTTAGACAATTTTGATAGCACTTTCTTTTGAATAGGCTCCATGTCGACCTCGATTAATCGCGACGCTTCTGGGTGGTTCACGTGCGCAAGAAATGCAATCATACGGGAGAATCAAGCACATTCAACTCAATCCCTGATTTGAAAATTTTGCGTAATAATTTTAATAAATATTTAAAACGTGCCGATCATTTGTAATTTTTATTTTGTGATACGTATATACGAATTTAATGAAAAAATCTAAACACCACAGTGAGCTCTGCAATTTAAAGTACCGGGCACAGAACTAAGACTCATTAGCGGAAAGCATTGCCTTTATCAGTACAAAACCATCTATGATAAAGCTAAACTTTGAGCATGAACAGCGGATAATATATTATGACCGGTCAAGAGGTTATGGATTTAATGTTATCCGCGAATCAACACGAACTAACAGGAATGAACTAGTGCCCAAATCTTTTATAAAAGCGTTCCTTCAATTTAATTCGCGTGCATTCGCAGATTATATTCGTGTGCATTAGGTCCATTCGCGGATAGTATTGGCGTTTATTGTAGAATCGGTATGGGACAGGTGCTACTGTGACATCGTATACATACACGTACAATGACGCGAATCAGCGAGTACGTGCTGGATTAGGTGATGGCAGCTATTGGGTATACGAATATGATCGGTTGGGTCAGGTAGTAAGGGGCAGGCGGTACTGGTCGGATGGGACGCCAGTGGCCGGGCAACAGTTTGAGTATGGGTTTGATGACATAGGCAATCGCAAGGTGTCACGACGTGGCGGAGATGGTAACGGCTGGAACCTGCGTGAAAGCCTTTACTCAGCCAACCTGCTGAACCAGTACAGTCAGCGTACGGTGCCAGGGTACGTTGATATATTAGGAGTTGCTTTTGCAACTAATTTGGTGTATGTAAACGGTCAAATAGCGAATCGCAAGGGAGAATATTTTTGGAAGGAGCTGAGTATGAACAATACGACTGGATCCGTATGGCAACCGGTGGCGGTTACGGCGACTGGGTTAACGACTGTGACAGGTAACGTCTTTGTGGCCAAGACACCTGAGGTATTCAGCTATGATCTTGATGGTAACATGACCAGTGATGGTCGATGGAATTACACCTGGGACTCGGAGAACCGGTTGATAAAGGTTGAGAGTCTGCCTGATACGCCTTCGAGTTCATGGCGTAAAATTGAGTGGACATATGATGCGTTTGGGCGTAGGATACAGCAGGTAACATTGATTTGGACAAATAATGCTTGGTTTGTGGTAGAGAACTTGAAATTTGTGAGTGATCCAATGTTATTTGGCCGGCATATAGTAGAGTTGAATGGAACAAACAACACATTGGTCAGGAGCTACGCATGGGGTCTTGACCTTAGTGCTTCTCTATCTGGCGCTGGTGGCGTAGGTGGGTTAGAATGGGTAACGTTACACACCGTTTCTGGTCCGGCCGCCGGCACGCATTTCGCCGCGTATGATGGAAACGGGAACGTGGTTGGCCTACTAAGTGCAACTACTGGTACTGAAACCGCCCGCTACGAATACGGCCCGTTTAGCGAGCCAATCCGCGTGACCGGCCCTGCTGCCACCCTGAACCCCTTCCGATTCTCCACCAAGCGCACCGACAACACGACCGACTTGGTCCTCTACGAATACCGCGCCTACAGCCCGGTCCTGGGCCGATGGCCAAGTCCCGATCCAATCGGAGAACTTGGCTTCACGTTGTTGACAACCGGAAGGCAACCTTTCCCAGGGCCGGACTTGTACGACGATGAACCCGGAATTGGTGCGAACCGTCAGCCAAGCAAACCAAGCGAACTCAACCTCTATGGTTTTGCGCTCAACGAGCCACAGAACCGCGTTGATCCGCTTGGACTAATTTCGTTCGACCGGTGTAGTGACGAGAAAAAAGCAATCCTGACAGCAGCTTGGAACTCTGTCTGCCAAATGGTCAACGACCCGAAGTTCCAATGCTGCGTAGGGCGTTCGACCTTCCTTCAAATGTTCAAGCGGCGTTGCGCATGGGGCAACGTCAAGTTCAAGTGCTGGAATAACGACGAGGGCTTGTGTCCATGGGTATGCGCCCATGCCTGGGAATCGCTAGGAATTGGTCGTGGGGTAATCGTGGTTTGCGACCGCGACCCGTCTGAGTGCAACATGCCTTCTTGGAAATGCCTGCTCGCCCACGAGTTCAGCCATGTTATCGGATGGGATCCGAGGCACCGCGGAGTTACCAAGACCGTTGACAACTGTTGCCGTCAACATTGATGAGATTGCATCAACTCAAATGCGCCTGAAGTATCATCGAATGATCGCCTTCTCGTGGCTCGTCATTCTTGTTCTCGGTGGTTGTGACACTGGCCGAGTGGGGATGTATAAGGTCTCATTTGCTCCGTCGGCCGTCGGCGGTGCGTCCGTCTCCGAGCAGGCAAGCGCTGACGAGAAGTTGAAGCAACTGGTGCGGTGCGCACTCGCGGGCAAGGGATTTGAGGAGCATCCGGGAACACCACACATCTGGCGCAAACGGGGCGCAACCGTGGAAGTTTACCGAGACAAGAATGGCGAGTTGATTTTGCGCGTGGGTGCTTTTGGCAGCAAGCGTGACGTTCGTGTCTCTGAACGAACCGAGCGGGAGTTGTTGGAACTTTTGAAAGAGCAATCCGGACTGGAATTGACCCCAACGACTCCACCCAAAGCGACGATTGATTGAACCCGCCGCCGTCCCGCACGAATGGTGTAAGGAATTTAGGCCGCTCTAGGCCGCGGCGAGGGAGGGCAGGCTCTGCGCCCGTGCCTCACTGCGGGCCGGGCCACCCGGTCGTGTGCTACAGCCCTCGCGCTGCGTCTTCGCTGTGGCGTGAGGGGTTTTTGATTGAGCAAGCATCGGATTCGATTTGAATTGTTGAAGCGCATGAAGGGATATGTCGAACAAGTAGCCCGCCGGACGGTGCCGGGATATGTGAACATTCTGGGCGAGGCGACCAATGCGGCCACCGTGAGCGTGAACACGATCTTGGCCTATCGGAAAGACCGGTATTTCCGGGCAGAATTGGCGGTGAACAACACGGCCAATCCGGTCTGGCTAGGGATTACGAACGTGGCGGTGCTGGCGGTGGACGCGAGCAATTACGTCTCGAGCATGGAGACGGGGCATGTGTTCGTGCCCAAAACGCCGGAAATCTTCACGTATGACGCGGACGGGAATCTGCTCAGCGACCGGCGGTGGAACTACACCTGGGACGCGGAGAACCGGTTGATAAAGGTTGAGAGTCGCCCGGACACGCCTTCGAGCTCATGGCGTAGAATTGAGTGGACATTTGATACTCTTGGGCGTAGGATACAGCAAGTAACATCGATTTGGACGAACAACGCGTGGTTTGTGGTAGAGAACTTGAAATTTGTGAGTGACCCAATGTTATTTGGCCGACACATTGTAGAGCTAAACGCAACGAACAACACACTTGTGCGCAGTTACGTTTGGGGTTTAGATCTTTCTGAAACGATGGCCGGCGCTGGTGGTGTAGGTGGGTTAGCATGGGTGACATTACACACTGCATCCGGTCCCGCATCTGGTACTCATTTTACTTGCTATGACGGCAATGGTAACATTGTAGCATTAGTCAGTGCCACAACCGGCGACGTGACCGCCCGCTACGAGTATGGTCCCTTTGGTGAGCCCATCCGTATCTCTGGTCCTGCTGCCACCCTGAACCCCTTCCGTTTTTCGACCAAGCGCACCAATTCCACCACCGACTTGGTCCTCTACGAATACCGCGCCTACAGCCCAAGCACTGGGCGGTGGCCAAACAGAGACCCCATTGGGGAAACTGGGTTTGAAACTCTGCGGCGCAAGCGCTCATCGGTCATCTTGGGCGAGCCGAATCGTTATGAGTTCATTCACAACGATCCGCTGAATCGCATTGATCCGGTTGGACTTTGGCAGTGGGGCTGGCCGCCTTGGGGCAACAAGAAGGACAAGAAGTGCAAAGATTGCGAGAAGCAGGACAACCCGGCGATGGATCTCTTCAAGACAGCCGCAGACACGTTGGCTTCCACATTGCATGACGCAGAAGTGGGCGGGAAATTGCCCCCAGCAGTTCGCCTCTTGTTGCTCGCAGCCGACGCAAAGAAGGGATGTGGCGACATGAAGGCCGCAGCAGACACATGCATGAATTTTGCCAGCGACCCAAGCCAGGAGGACTGTCTGCAGTGTTGCCACGCTATTATGAATAGCTTCCCGGGGCTCGGTGGATGGTCCTATTTTGAGTGTCACGCCATCTGCGCACAGTTCTAGGAGGTAGCATGAGAAAGAAAAGTGTCACCGTCACAGCAATGTGCTTAATGGTCTTCGCTTGGGCCCTCGCTCAACAGGTTCAATCGAGCCGCAGTAGTGTGGACTCAGCCACGGAAACCAAAATCTCTGAATCGCGGAAGAACGGGAAATACAAGCGAACAACCGAAACGTTCGCTGGTAAAGCTCTCGTGGCTCGAAAGGAGGAGGTGTCACTCAAGGACAATGGCCGAACTGACTATGTTTTCGTCAAGTGCTTCCGTGATGGCAAGATGACGTATGCCTCAACATTCTATGCAACAGAGAACCGGACCATTCGGAGCTACTACAATCAGGGCAAGATGATTGTTGAGGAGGGAGACGAAGATGGCGACGGCTTCTTTGAAACGATGATCCTGTTCGATGAGAAGGAGCAGCCGGTCGAAGCTTTTTCAAAGTCAAAGGACGGCACGGTTACACCGTTTAGCAAGGAAAAGCTTGAAGCACTCAAGAAGTCTTTCTCGAAGTTTCAAGGAGTAACGGTGGACCAGCAAAAACGGTGAGAAGGAATTTAGGCTGCTCTAGGGCGCGCCGGAGTGAGTCGCCTCCTGTGCCCGCCGCACAGCTCTGAGTGCTGGATGTTCGCTGCGGAGCGCGTCGGATGTGTTATGATTCAACGGAGGCATGGTGGTTATTTATTCCACAATGTAGCACGAGATGCGTGACGATTAGCAAGCAATACGATTATCTGAACCGGCTTACAGACAAAACGTAGTAGGTAGTGACACCTGGCTCAGGCGACCACGGAGCCTCCTTTGCCAACTAAAACAACAATGCCAACCAAAGGGTTCGTATTAACCTTTCAGACGGTTAATACTGGTTGTGCAACTATGACCAGTTTAATCAGGTGATTGCTGGTAGGAAATACTGGTCAAACGGCACGCCGGTGGCCGGTCAACAGTTTGAGTATGGGTTTGATGACATAGGCAATCGCAAGGTGTCACGTCGTGGTGGTGATGGTAACGGCTGGAACCTGCGTGAAAGCCTTTACTCAGCCAACCTGCTGAACCAGTACAGTCAGCGTACGGTGCCCGGGTACGTTGATATATTAGGCGTTGCTTTTGCAACTAATTTGGTGTATGTAAACAGTCAAATAGCGAATCGCAAGGGAGAATATTTTTGGAAGGAGCTGAGTATGAACAATACGACTGGATCCGTATGGCAACCTGTGACTGTGACAGCGACTGGGTTAACGACTGTGACAGGTAACGTCTTTGTGGCCAAGACACCTGAGGTATTCAGCTATGATCTTGATGGTAACATGACCAGTGATGGTCGATGGAATTACACCTGGGACGCAGAGAACCGGCTGATAAAGGTTGAGAGTCGCCCGGACACGCCTTCGAGTTCATGGCGTAGAATTGAGTGGACATATGATGCGCTTGGGCGTAGGATACAGCAGGTAACATCGATTTGGACGAACAACGCGTGGTTTGTGGTAGAGAACTTGAAATTTGTGAGTGACCCAATGTTATTTGGCAGGCACATTGTAGAGCTAAACGGCACGAACAACACGCAGGTGCGGAGCTACGTTTGGGGCCTGGACCTGAGCGGCACGATGGCCGGCGCTGGTGGTGTAGGCGGCCTAGCATGGGTAACATTACACACTGCATCAGGTCCCGCATCTGGGACTCATTTTGTTTGCTATGACGGCAATGGTAACATTGTATCATTAGT
>Ga0315298_1001571_pt1 | contig 41353 bp, 42 predicted proteins | sample WHS_1_MG_FD_203077 | JGI IMG/M metagenome (GOLD analysis project Ga0315298, IMG submission 203077) | Extremophilic microbial mat communities from Washburn Hot Springs, YNP, Wyoming, USA - WHS_1_MG | ecosystem: Environmental > Aquatic > Thermal springs > Hot (42-90C) | place: USA: Wyoming... | reverse complement strand
GTTTCAATCCTTGTTTTACTGGAACCTCCTCTCATACCTTATTTTTAGCCTTAACCATTAAATTACAATAAATTAAATAATTTTTTCTCAAATTCTTTATTATCAATTTTAAGCCAAAAAAGGCATATTTTTTATTAATTTTTTTAACATTTAGCATCGCTTCTTTGAGGTTATCTAATTGATAATCAATAAAATACGGAAATTCAATAATTTTCGGGCAATAAATCCTTCTCATTAGTCTTTTTTTTGGCGTAAAATTCACCTTATTTTTATTCATTTTTTTGTCCAAACCCATACTTTCCCGCATCTCTATAAATTATTTATTATCAGTAAATTATACACAAATATTGCGATAACAACAATCTATGCATCGGTTCTGCCAAGCCGTCTTCTTTGGATAAAAAGCTTTTATAATTATATCAAAAATCTCAGCAATCACCTCCATAGCATAATTAAGATCATTCTGGCTGTAAATAATCTCCTTGATTTTATTTCCTCCTCTGACGTAGCAAATGAAGCCTTTCTTAACTGGTTTTTTATAGTTCTCCATTATAAGCAAAGCATAGACTGTAGATTGAACTCGATGAGTCCTAAAAATAAAATCATTGTACTCAGCATATTTATAATCGAGGGGTGCCAAGGAACCATCGGATAAATGAAGAACTTCATCGATTATCCCCCTTACACCTAACTTTTTAGAAGCGATATATACTGAAATTTCTTTTTTGACACAACCCAGCCTTTTTCTTAGATAATCAACGTTGGTCTTTTCTCTATTCTCATGCAGCTCTCTGCCTTTTAACACTTTATACCTTAATTCTTCATGCTGAGGTATGTTCAAGCAATTCATAAAATATGTAAACCTGGGGCAAAAAAGGTGTTCTATTATTTCTGATGTAGTAATCATAGGGGTAGCTTCAGTATCACTTTCAAGGTCTTTTGCCGAAAAAACTGAGCAGGGATCTTCTCGAAGGATTATTTCCTCCTCGCCGTCCATCTGATTTCCCTCTTTTTGATCCTTTATAATATTCATTTAACTCTCTCAGACCAATAAGGCCTTAACTTCGTCTGAAACAAGTTCCTCATCAAAAGCTTGCCCCAGCAAGATTACATTTTTAAAATCTTCTTCGCACATAGGGAACATATAAACCGAATCTTTTTCAGGATTAATCATATCTTTGCATATAATTTTCAATTCATCTATCTGATTTTTATTTAACTTGCCAAGAAAAGCAGACTTCTGGACACGGTAAAGACCTTTATTTTTGCAGGCCTTAGCGATTTTTGCCCTCGTCTTATTATCGACGATATCATAAATAATCCAGATTAGTTTATCACCTGATTTCATTCTTCTTTTCCTATTAATTGATTGGCAATCCTATGACAATCAAACTGGATGATATTATTTCTTTTTATATTTCTGCCCTTGTACCTTATAGATTCATCCAGAAAGGAATTGAATTCTGTGAGCAGAACCGCCTTGCCTTCTTTGTTCAGAGTCAGGCCATTGGGAATTTTATCGAAATACTCCAGTTTTACTTTCCTAGCAGCAAACAAATTAATCACAACTTCATCAGCCCAAATGCGATAGTTTTCAATAAGGTCAAAAACTAAAGATTTCTTATTATAATTGTCTGTATGTATAAACCCCACATAAGGATCAAGCCCTGCAATTATGCAGGCTTTTTCGACAAGCGAATATAAAACACCATAAGCATAATTAAGAAGTGTATTAAACTCATCCTTAGCTGGATTTCTGCTCCTGCCATCGAACTTGAATCTGTCCGGCATCATGAAACTCAAAGCCTCAAAATAAGCTCGGCCACCTGCACCTTCAATCCCCATGATGCTTGCACGACATTCATCCAGATTCCCAGACAAATTATTTAATCCTGTAGCTATTTGCTGAAGTTTTTCTATGAACGCGGTAATCTCAGCCGACTTGTGCGGTCTGGTAGTTCTAAGGCGCTTTAAAATATCTATCTGATTGTTAAACTTATTTTTTATCCATTCCAAAGCGAGTTTTAATCCTTCCTCATTTTCTGCTAACTCTAATTGCCTCCTTCTTATAAGAGTCGTGCTACCAAGCTTCGGATGCCAGACTCGGCCATACGGATTGCCAAGTTCATCTATGAACACGATGTCGATATTATTTTCCATGGCCATTTTAATGGCATCGGTGGTTATATAGGCTGCTGTAGAAATAAGAATTGATGAGACTTTTTTGCAAGAGATTTCAAAGACTTTGTCGTCCGCTTTAATTTTAAAGCAATCCCCGCTTTTATGGAGATAAGAACCGTAAGTATTTATTACCAGCTGCATCTTTTACTGCCCTACTTTTTTCACCGTCCCAAAACCTCTGGAAACAGATTTACCAATGCCCAAGTAATCGGGAATCTCAAAATTAACAAAGAACGTCCCCAGAAACCCAATCATAGGGACATCCTTTAGCTTTGTGCGAACCTCCTTGAAATTTTTGATTTCTGCTCTAATGGGTTCAGCGACTGTATATCCGAGACTCTTGGACATAGAAAGGAGGTTGCCAATAAGAACATTTTCCAGGAGTTCTTTTCTTTTAGGCCACATCCCAAACTTCTGGTATTTTTCATAATTCTTTTCATTCAAAGCCAGCCAGGGGGTAAGAAAGGAATAGGATACTTGATTGGAAATCAATGAAAAGGATGCCTTATAACTCTCCAACCCCTTAGCCAATATTTCTTCCCACGTTCCTTCTATATTCAGAGATTTCAGTTCATGAAAAGTTTTTCTAACAATTTCAATTCCTTCTTTAAAGCCAATTAAAAGGCACGCCCCTTCGATAACTTTGTATTGAATGCAGGGATACAGATAAGCAAAACTCCCATCTGATCGGTGCTGATGAGCATAGGGTTTATCCCAAAACAAACGACCGAAAAAGCCTCTTATCTTCCCCGAGTCCGCTATTGTAAGCCGTCTATCCAATTTAATTATAAGTTTGATTATTTCTATTTCCACTATATCACCAAATAACTATAGATTTCTCATTTTTTATCTTAAATCCAGTTTCTCTATCATAATAATCATCAAGAAGAGCCCTACATACATATCCAATTCCTCCAATTATCCTTGGCATATTTGGGGCGTTTTGGGGAATTGATATCACATAACTATAGAAATCTGATTTGATATCGTCAAAGGCCTGCTTTTTTCGAATTCCATCATTGATATTAATTATAGATTTAAATTCGCTCCAAACCTTTTCCGCATCATTATCAATTTCAATAAAAACATCTATCTTAGGATAATCATCCTCTATAAGACTAAAGTCTGATATAGATGAGTTCCTCTCATCATTTTTGTCTCTATCATATCTCAATCTACAGACTGCTTCTATTATTTCTTTTGACTTTGCCTGGGTTGTTTTTTCTTGGATCATAAAATAATATTCTTCAAGCAATTTCAAAAAATCATTCTCTTTTATTTCTTGCTTTTTTGATAATATCTTTTCTGTTATATCGAGTAAAACAGGATCATAAATATAAGATGCATATTTTTTCCCCTTTGAATCTTTAAGGGACACTAATAAGACCAGACCATTTCCGTTCCCATTTCTGTTACACCTCCCAGCAGATTGGTTAATAGAGTCAAGCGGGGCAAAATCTCTCACCACCACATCAAAATCTATATCAACACCGGCTTCAACTAGTTGAGTAGAAACCGCTATCTTATAGTTTCCTTTTTTTATTTTATCTATTCTTTGACATCTTTCTTTTGGTGTAATGTGAGTCGAAAGGTAGGTTATATTTTGTCCATTTTCTTCTTTGATCTTTCTATAAAATTCTCTAGCTGAGGAAATTGTATTAAATATAAATAGATATGTTTTATCATCATTAATAGTAAGCGACTCTTTCAATTCTTCTATCGTAATGCTCTTATTTAATTTGGGTAGCAAAGAAATTCTATTTAGTGAATTAAAATAATCTTCTCTATTAACTAAATTAAAAACCTTATTTCTATCGAACATGAAAGGTTCTGTTGCTGTAGAAATGATTAAATGGGCATTTAGCATCTCAGTAATTACATCAAATATTTTTCTCATCAAGGCCCAATATCTGGTAGGAATAGACTGAACTTCATCTAATATGATTATCGAATTTGCTAATCTATGAAATTTTCTGATACCTCTATTTTTATTTGTGATAATAGTATGAAATAATTGCATAAATGTGGTAATTATAATCTCTGAATTCCAGCCTTCAATTAATATCTCCGCTTTATCAGGTTCGAGCTCATCTTCATCGATTTTATAATAGACATCTGATAAATGATGATGTCTTAATAACAATTTTGAATCTGCTGAAATTCCGTTTGATTTTATTACTTCTTCAAATATTTTTGAATTCTGATCGATAATACTTAAAAAAGGTAAAGCATAAACTATACGCGGCATTATATCGTTTTGTTTTAATTTATCTTTCAATTTTAAAGCAAAAGATAAGCCAATAAGAGTTTTCCCCATGCCAGTAGGAAGGTTAAGCGAATAAATTTTTCTTGAAAGATCTATCTTTTTATTAGTCGCTTCCTCATAGGCAATTTGTCTCATCTTATTAAGAGGCGAGGAAGGAAAGCAAACAGACTTTTTATACAAATCAACCCAATTTTTATCATCATAGATTTTTCTATCAATTATTTTCCTAATCACTACATCAGTTTTATCCGCATCGAGAAGCAACGAATAAAGCAGGTTTAATTTTATATAATATTCAGGGCTCAAATTTAGATTTCTGATAATTTTTCTGAACGACCTTATTTCCCGTTTGAAGCTATTAATCCAATCGGAAATAATATTCTTATCAAGTTTGGCAGGAAGCCCGGCCATGAAAAGTTTATAAGAAATAATTGAAAGAGCTTGCTCATCTATACTTTCAAGTTGTTTGTTAAGTAAATTAATATCTTCATCTCCAAATATTGAAACCTCGTCCAAAACGCTTATTAAATTACTATGATGTCTTCTTACAGTAATATAAGCGAATAGAGGATAAAGTTCGCTAATGCTTGTTATATGCTTAGCAAGATAAAAAGCGCAGACTGCAGAAAAAAGACTGTGATGAGTCTCCTTTGATCTGAGTTTATTCTTTTCATCTTCGGTAGCAGCAAGATATCTCTGAAAGTATCTCGTAGCTTTGCCAAGGTCATGGCAAAGAGCTATTATTTTTGCAATTTCCGACAGCTCATTTTTTATGCACTTAGGTTTCTCTGAAAGGAACAAATCTATCAGATTAGATGTGCCTATTAAATGATCTTCAAGAAGCCTATCAGGGTGAGAAAAAAGTTTAGAAGAAGGTAATATATTGTCCATTTTCAATTATTCTAAAGCAAGTCTTAACCCTTGCCTTAATTGTTTGCCCACCTGGCTCATATATTACATCATCATATATTTCTATCACTCTATCTGGGTTCATTCTAACTGGCATTTTCTCTTTGAAATATTTCTTGCCCGTCTCTATGACAATTCCCGAATCTATCAAGTTACCTGCAACAATCGGAGTTGATATCTCTGCGAATAAATCTTTTAATTCTTCGACTTCAATAACCCCTAGATAGTTAAAATTTGCTAACAATTCACTTAGCCCGAGAGAAGGGGAATATACGCTTTTATGCTCTCTTAAATTCTCCTCAAGCATTTTAAATATTCTTGAATCTTCATGAGAAACATAAATCCTAAAATGAGGATCCTTAAGAAACTCCGTTCGGATTTGTGTTCTAGGTTCGTGATACTCAGTTTGAATAGGCTGCCAGTTAAAATCCTTTGTATTAATTAGGTTTACTCCCATTCTAACCTTTTTAACTGGTGAAGCAATTTTTAAGCCTATTTTACAGATTTCAAATGAAAATAATTTTAGATATTCATCCTTACCAAAGCCACAGATGGCGCCTAATATCCCGGCAATAGTAGCTGGAGGCGGAAAAGAAAAAGTTAAAGGAGAACTTGTGGTAAAAAACTTTCTAAAATGCCCATAATCACCCCAAATATCAAAAACCAGCATTTTCATCGGAGCACTTAAAAAACTAATTCTTTTACAGGTAAATTAATCAAGGCTTGCCTGATATCTATATTTTTATCATCCTTTACGAATGAGATCCTCTCATCAACTTTAAATCTTATACATTCTATTTTTGCCATATTCTCTTCAAGCCTTTTAACAAGCGCTGTTATATCAATTTTTAAATCTGTAATATCTCTAATAGATTCATCAACTTTATCAGAGCGCATAGAAATGAGCCTATCGAGTTCTCCAATATGAAAATTTAGTCCTTCCTTATATACAACCTGGAGAAGAAGACGAGGCACCTGGCCGAATTTTGAACCAGAAATAAGATTTTTAGTGCCATCCCAAATGGCTTCGAGTAAGAGATCAATATCAGTTTCATTCAAGTGGATATTCTGATTTTTTGCAGCATTTTCATTTACAATTCCATAAAAAGCAATAAGAGAATAAGGAAGGATATACCGCTCAGTAAAAGTGCCCTGTTTCTTTTCAGCTCCTGAAGGCATAACGGTGGTACCTTTTATATAAGTTAGGTCGACTTTATGCAATGATCTTCCATACTTAAACTGAACAGGCCCTGTATATACGATCGTTCTATCCTCAACAGCCGTCGTAGAACCAAATAGTCTAATATCGATACATTTTTCAATTAGAGATTCTTGGCCAAAATCGTCAAGTCTCTCTTCTTTTGTTTTTAGATTGCCATCATTCTTTCTTATTTCACGGATAAATATTTCTTGTCCTTTCTGTTCATATAAATAATCCCTAATAGTTCTTTTTAGCCTCACGTCAGTTACAATATTAACGCCTGATTCTTCGTCTATTCTAGGCTTGTTCTCATCAACAGGATCTCCATTAGGATTTGCATCCTTCACGTCATACAGAAACAAAATCTCAGAACGATTTTTAATTATTTCAGACATTGCCTATTCCTCCTTTTTATAAGCAATTGATGCAATTTCGTTACATAGATTCATACCACAAGCGAAATAAAAATTTATTTCATCAACTGACATCCTCCAATTTATTCCAGACATAAGTAAATATTTAGATGCTTCTTCTGCAATTAACCTTTTCCCCCTATCAAAAGAATCATATTCTTCCAGCTTGTTCTGAATTTGAGGCAAAAGACCCCGTATATCTTTCTCCTCCATTTTAAAGCTTTTTAACTTTTTCATAAACGGTTTTGACCCTCTATCTGCTTGCTGCCTATTTAAAAGCATCTGAGCTAATGCACCTAACAAGACAAGTCCTTTCTTTTCAGGTGTAGCAAGAGATTTGCCATAGTAGCTAAAAAATTGATCAAAAATGCTTTTTTCCATTTCTTTTGCCTCCTGAAAACTTATCACTTTTAATGTTTCCAAAAACATATTATTCATCATGGCATCTTTAATAAGGAAATGACCTGGTTCTTGTTTTATTTTTTCTTTAAAAAACTCTCTCCTAATTGCGGCCATATAAAACTTGACCAAAAAAGAAAAGTTAATCTTTTTCCCTCTAAAAATGGCGTCTATAATATCCAAGAAATATTTATCTAAATCTCTTTCCCTTCTTGTTTCATCAGATTTCATAAAGAATTCCCGCAACTTGCCAAAATTAAATTTTTCACCGAATGCTTTATCTACTTCGGCTTTTGCGTCAAAAATCGTCCTAATTCTTGAAGGGAAAACATCCTCAATGTAAAGGAGTATTCTTTCTGCACTTTGCTGCCGTTGAATAAATAGAAAATTTAATGTTAGAAAATCATTAGCTTTTCCCAATAACTCTAATATTTCATCTTCTTCGCTAGCTATAGTTTCTTTCTTCCTTTCGCTCAATGAAACTTCTTGAGAAGCATTGGTAATAATATCTAATAGTTCTTCTAATTTTCTCTCATCTCCAAAAAGCAACTTTGGAATAAGCAAATAATTTAACCCGTAGAATTTAAAATTCAGTTTAGATTCAAGATATTCTTTTCCTTTTTCAAGCATAATCTTGCAATCTGAACAAACCGGAAAGTTCTTCCAAGCTAAAGCCTTATCAAAACCACCCGTTATGAATCCAGGTTTATCAACAGTATAAAATTTGAAGACATCTGTTATTCCTGAAACTTCATCTTTTTGATGGCCACAAATAGAGCAGATCTTATCAATTTCCAGTGAGCCTTCTCTTTTTCTGTCCTCAAAATAGGAAAGTGCCCTTCTAAAAACAGCACAATCTCCTATGTATTTCTTATCATTTTCAAGTTTTATAGCAAGAAATTTTTTCATTTTCTTTGATAACTCATTAAATTTGGTTTTTAAGCTTTCTTCAATCAAAGATGCGTTTTTTTCGATAGCCCCATTAATTTTTTTAATAAGCTCCAGATCTGCATTTGAAATATCAGGAACATTTTGGCAGTTGTCAACCCATTTTTTCAGCTTTCTAAACGTTTTAATAATATCTGTTATTTGAGCTATTGGTGCAGGTCTATTGCCTTTTGAGGCTCCTTTCTTATAAAGATAACGATCTGCTTTTTCAATATCGAAATCTTCAATACCTATTTCTTGGAAACTCGAATTTGTTTCATCAAGGACAATAAAAAGAATCTTGCCTTCTAATTGCTTTTTAATGTACGTATTTCTTGAAGAAACCAAATATCCCAAATCTTTAATAGCAGAAAGCATCTCATTTCCCTTAATATTTAAAATTTGCCCCGATTTACTCAAGCCTCCTTAGAAGGCTTATTAGCCTTAAATAAAATAATCTCTTTAATTCTTTCTTTTAAAACGTTTTTCATTACCATTTCAAGCTTTGTATGGGAAAGGTGGTCCAAACACATTTTTGGCTGCATATAATATCAAATATTTTGCCTTCTCTTTCAAACCCAAACAAATAAATCATAATCTTATTAGCATTAATTTTAATTTTTTTAGCAATGTTGTCCACCAGAACCCTCATCGGTAAAACATAAATCAATCTCGGAACAATATAAAATTTGTTTTGGACAAATTGTGATAAAAACGGTTCAAGAACTGCCTCTGTTTTCCCCGAGCCAGCAGGAGCTTTTAATAAAATTGGAAATTTCAAAGCTCTAATTTTTTCCCAAACATCTATTTGATGTTTATATGGATAATCAATTTTGAAATATCTTTTGTAAAAATCCAAACCAGAAAAATGGCTGCAATTAGAATACATGGTTAGCCAATCCTTCCCATGTTTTTATTAGGGGTCTTATCAATCTTAGCTTAGGCGCAAGATTATTCCCCTTTTGCCATAAATCCATCACATTTAATTAATACTAAAAAAATTTTTTAATTTCAAGCAAAAATTTAGAAAAAATTCAAATCAAGGGGGCATCACATACCCCAGCTTGACAGGTATGCTTGTATTTAATTAATATATAGAAGCTTAAAAAAGCGCTGGGCAGGCGCGTAGCTCAGTGGGAGAGCGCTTCCTTGACGCGGAAGAGGCCGTGGGTTCAATCCCCTCCGCGCCTACCAGTATTTCTAATTTTTATCGTCTGAAGATAAAAGTTAGCTTTAGCTGTGGTAAGATATTATAAAAAAGAACTAAATTGAGTCAATGGAAGAATTAATCAGAATTAAGGTTGAGGAGTCTATTTTTTTCTTAAAAAAGGGGACACCTCTGTCTGAAATTTTGGCTGAGTTACCCATAAGTGAAAGTCCTATTCTTTTTAGAAGTGATGGTCTGCTACTGGATCTCAGCTATCCAGCTGATAGGGAAAGGGAAATTTCTCTGGTCTTTGCTGGTGATCCGGAAGCTTTAGAAACCCTCAGACATTCTGCTTCCCATCTTTTAGCTCAAGCTGTTACTGAGCTATTCCCGGGCATCCAGGTAGGAATAGGACCGGCTATAGAAAATGGCTTTTACTACGACTTTCTCCGTGATACTCCTTTTACCCCAGAAGATCTTATTGCCATCGAAAAAAGAATGAAGGAAATAGTCGAAAAAAATCTTCCCATCAATCGCCTGGTCTTCAGCAAAGAAGAAGCTATTAGAATCTTTAAAGAGCGCGGCCAGGACCTCAAAGTAGAACTCATTCAGGAAAAGGGCGGTTCTGAGGTGACCTGCTACCAGCAGGGCAACTTCATTGATTTCTGTCTCGGCCCACATCTGCCATCAACTGGCTATATTAAATTTTTCAAATTGCTTTCAGTTTCCGGAGCCTACTGGAAAGGTGATGAAAAGGGCCCACAGCTTCAGCGAATTTACGGCACCGCCTTCTTCAGCCAGAAAGAATTAGAGGACTATCTTAACTTTTTAGAAGAAGCTAAAAAGCGCGATCACCGGCGGCTTGGCCAGGAGCTCGATCTTTACAGCACAAGCGAAGACCTGGGAGGCGGGTTAGTTATCTGGCACCCCAAGGGAGCAATAATTCGACACTTAATTGAAAATTTCTGGAAAGAAGAACATCTTAAAGATGGTTATGATTTCATTTATTCTCCTCATATTGCCAAGCTTGACCTCTGGAAAAGAAGCGGCCATACCGAATTCTATGATGCCATGTTCCCACCGCTCGAGTTTGAAGGCTTTAAATACCAATTAAAACCGATGAACTGTCCTTTTCATATTATTGCCTATAAATCCAGACAGCGTTCTTATCGGGAACTCCCCCTGCGCTGGGCAGAGCTTGGCACTGTTTATCGTTATGAAAGAAGCGGAGTTTTGCACGGATTGCTTCGAGTTCGGGGTTTTACCCAGGACGACGCCCATATTTTTTGCCGTGGCGACCAGTTAGAAGATGAAATAAAAGGAGTCATTCGCCTGGCAACCAGGCTGCTTAAAGCTTTTGGCTTTGAAAATTATCAGGTTTATCTGGCCACTCGCCCGGAAAAATATGTTGGCCGACTTGAGGACTGGAACAAAGCCGAAAAAGCTCTGGAAGAAGCTCTAAAAAGTTCAAGCCTTTCCTATCAGATAGATGAAGGCGAGGGGGTTTTCTATGGGCCAAAAATTGACATAAAAATAAAAGATGCCATAGGGCGGCTCTGGCAATGCACAACTATCCAGCTTGATTTTAACCTACCCGAGAGATTTGACCTGACCTACGTCAGCCAGGACGGCACTTTTCAACGCCCATTTATGGTGCACCGCGCTTTGTTGGGCTCCATGGAACGTTTCTTCGGGGTGCTCATCGAGCATTATAACGGGAACTTCCCTCTATGGTTAGCCCCGGTCCAGATAATAATCCTGCCCATTACGGAAAGACATGAAGAATTCGCCAGGGAGCTGCAGGCCAGATTCAGGGCAGAAGGTCTGAGAGTTCAGGTAGATGATTCCAGGGAAAAAGTTAACAAAAAAATACGCGAAGCAGAAAGCCAGAAAATACCATTGATGGTCATTGTGGGTGATAAAGAAATAGCCAGCCACAGCGTTTCCTTAAGAATTCATGGTCAGGGAGATAAAGGGCAGATAGAAGTTGAGCTTCTCATAGATAAGATTAAAAATTTGATTAACAATAAATCATTAGAAACTAAAATTTAAGGAGGAACACTATTTTCCAGCGAGAACCTTATCGTCCGGCTAAAGCCAAGGAGAAACCACATAGGATTAATGAAATGATCAGGGCCAGAGAGATTAGAGTAATTGATGAGGATAAAAAACAGCTCGGCATTATGCCGGTCCCTCAAGCTCTATCCATTGCCCGTGAAAAAGGCCTGGACCTGGTAGAAATTGCCCCGGCGGCCGATCCCCCTGTCTGCCGGATAATGGATTACGGAAAATTCCTTTATGAGCTGCATAAAAAAGAGCATGAAGCTAAAAAACATCAGAAACAGATTCTCATAAAAGAAATAAAATTCAGGCCGAAAATCAGCATCCACGATTATAACTTTAAACTTAAGCATATCCGCCGGTTTATTGAAGAAGGCAATAAGGTAAAAATCACCATAATGATAAGGGGTAGAGAAAGATCTCATCCCGAAATGGCCCACCAACTGATGGAACGGATCCTTGCAGATGTTTCCGATATTGCTCGCCAGGACGGCGAAGTCAAAATGCAGGATTGGGCCAGCACGGCGCTGATTGTTCCTATAAAAACAGGAGGTAAAGATGCCAAAACTAAAAACGAACAAAGCAGCCAAAAAAAGATTCAAAATAACGGCCAACAAGAAGGTGCTTCACAAAAAAGCCAACAAGAGCCATATCCTGACCAAAAAATCAGCGAAGAGAATTAGACAACTGGGTAAAAAGGCTGAGTTAAGCTCGGCCGATCGCCGGGTTGTCAAAAAGATGCTTCCTTATGACTTTTAAGCAGAAATCTAAGTTGCCTGCTGAGAAAACTACGAAAGGAGAAAGAAGATGCCTCGAGTAAAAAGGGGTTCTAAAAAAAGAGAAAGAAGAAAAAAGATATTAAAATTAGCCAAAGGCTATTGGGGAGCAAAAAAAAGCAATTATCGAACAGCAAAAGAAACAGTAGAAAAGGCTCTTCAATATGCTTACCGGGATCGTCGGGCCCGGAAGAGGGACTTCCGCCGGCTGTGGATTATTAGAATTAAAGCCGCAGCCGAATCTAATGGAATTTCTTACAGCCGCTTTATAAAAGGCCTAAAAGCTTTAAATATTGAGCTCGATCGCAAGATATTGGCTGAAATAGCAGTCTCTGCTCCACAAACTTTTGCCTTTTTGGTCGATAAAGTTAAACATATCCAGGCCTAATGGTCACATGAGCAGTCTGCAAGATAAAATTAAAGAATATCGGCAACTTTTTTCCGGGCGCTCGGCAAAAATCAAAGAAATAAGAGAAGTAGAAGAGCTGCGCCAGCTTTTCCTGGGCCGGAAAAAAGGGTTGCTAACTCTGTTATTTGAAGAGCTCAAAAATCTCCAGCCAGAGGAAAAAAAGGCTGCCGGCCAGGCTCTCAATGAATTTAAGCAAGAGATTCAGAAAGAGCTGGATGAGATCGAACATAAAGTTAAAATGCCCGGGGCAGAGAAAATTATAGGAGAGGACTTAACTCTACCAGGGAACAAGATATATTGGGGGGCTCCCCATCCGCTGACTCTTTTCCAGCGCACCATCGAAAAAATATTTATTTCAATGGGGTTTTCGATAGAAGAAGGTCCAGAAATCGAAACCGATTATTACAATTTTGAAGCACTTAATTTCCCCCCTCATCACCCAGCTCGCGATAGCTGGGATACCCTTTATATTAATGATAAATTGCTCCTGAGAACCCATACCTCTCCTGTCCAAATCAGAGTAATGGAAAAGAAAAAACCGCCGATCCGTATTATTATCCCCGGAAAAGTATTCCGCCGGGAAACAGCTGACCCCACTCACCTGCCGATGTTTTACCAGGTAGAAGGTCTGGTGGTTGACAAGGGAATTACTTTTGCCCATTTAAAAGGTACCCTGGAATATTTCATTAAGGCTCTTTTTGGTGAAAAAATAAAACTGCGTTTTCGCCCAAGTTTCTTTCCTTTTACCGAGCCTTCAGCCGAGGTAGATATAGAATGCATTGTCTGCCATGGCCAGGACCCAGGATGCCGGGTATGTGGCGGCAGCGGCTGGAAAGAAATTCTGGGGGCAGGAATGGTTGATCCGCAGGTTTTCAAAAATGTTAATATTGACCCGGAAAAATATTCCGGCTGGGCTTTCGGCCTGGGAATAGACAGAACGGCTATGTTCGCTTACCAGATTCCTGAAATTCGTTATTTTTATGAGAATGATTTAAGATTTTTAAGGCAATTTAACCGAAAATGAAAATATCATATGACTGGCTTAAAGAATTTATTGACCTGAATATTTCTCCAGAAAAACTGGCCGAATGTTTCAATCAAATTGGATTAATGGTTGAATCCGTAGAAAAAACGGCCAAGGATACAGTTTATGATATTGAAACTTATGCCAATCGGCCAGATACCTTAGGGCATCTCGGAGTGGCCAGAGAAATCGCCACTCTATTGGGTCTTACTCTTAAAAGCCAAAAATGGCCTCTTAATGAATTAGAGGAGTCCACGGCCGAATTTATCGATATTCAGATTATGGACAGCCACCTTTGTCCCCGGTATTGTGGTCTGGTGGTAAAGGGAGTAAAAGTTGGACCCTCACCCGAATGGCTAAAAAATAGAGTCGAAGCTGTTGGCTTAAGATCCATTAACAACGTGGTAGATATCAGTAATTATGTCTGTTTTGCCCTGGGGCAACCTCTTCATACTTTTGATCTGAACAAAATTGGCGGAGCAAAAATTATAGTTCGGAAGGCTTTAAAAGGCGAAAAAATCAAAACTTTAGATGGCAATTTAATCGAACTGGATACAGAAATGCTGGTCATCGCCGATGAAGCCAGGCCTCTGGCTATAGCTGGAATAATCGGAGGAGAAGATTCTGGAATAACAGAGGAAACCAAAGATATCTTTATTGAAAGTGCTAATTTTGATCCAGTATCCATCCGTCTGACAGCCAAAAAACTGGCTTTAAATACTGATGCCTCCTATCGATTTGAACGTGGTGTTGATATCAATTGTGCTCCTCAGGCTGCTATTATGGCCGCTTCTCTACTGGGCAGCTTTGGAGGGAAAGTTTCCAGGGGTCTACTTGATGTTTATCCCAATCAGAAGAAAACTCGGACGGTTTCCCTCCGGCTGCAAAGGATAGCAGAACTTCTGGGAGTGGAAATTCCAGCTGATTTTGTCAGGCGAACTCTGACCGGACTTGGGCTGAAGCTTAAGGAACAAAAAGAAAATGTTTGGACAGCTGAAATCCCAAGTTTCCGGGTAGATTTAGAGCGGGAAGCAGATCTGATTGAAGAAGTGGCCAGATTTTATGGTTATGACCGAATCCCGAGTGAGGTCACTCCTGTCAAATATTTTGAACTACCTTCCGACCAGAAAAGAGAAAAGAGCTGGCGACTGAAGGAAATACTTTTTCATCAGGGCTTTGATGAGGTAATTAATTTTAGTTTTTCCGACCCGGAAAAAGAAAGACTCTGGCAAACCGGGCTGCAGGCTATCCATTTACAGAATCCTATCTCCTCCAGAGCTTCAGCTCTTAGAACCTCCCTTTTACCCGGGCTTATTGAAAATGCCGTCTGGAATTTTAACCGTGAGGCTGAGGGGGTCCACATTTTTGAGGTGGGAAATATTTACTTCTGGACTGAAAATGAAACCCATCAGGAAGTCCTGCATCTGGGTATTCTCACCTCAGGGATAAGGCCATCGCCACGCTGGAATGAACCCGGTAAAGAAACTGATTTCTTCGTCTTAAAGGGAGCAGTGGAAGAAGCAATAAACTATTTAGGCTTTAATTCTCTAACTTTTGAGCCCGAAAATCATCCATTTTTTGAGTCAGGGAAGTCTTTAAAAATTTTGCTGAAAAATGACCCCATTGGTTATCTTGGCCAGCTAAATTCCCAGATTACCCAGAACTATGAACTGGGAAGGACAGCTTTCGGGGCGGAAATCTCTCTGGAAGAATTACTGGAAAAGCCGGGCCGAGCTTTTACCTTTAAGCCTGTTCCGAAATTTCCAGGTGTTAGCCGTGACCTATCTTTCCTGGTAGAAGAAAGCCTTACCTACCAGGAACTTCAGCAGCAGCTACAAAAGCTGAATATTCCCTATTTTGAAGGGTTCAAAATTTATGATCGATTTCAGGGGAAAGCCCTTCCGCCGGGCAAAATTAGCTTTTCCGTGCGCTTCTTTTTCCGGCATCAGTCACGGACCTTACAGGCTGCGGAGGTCGATCAGCTGATGCTGGATATTATAACTCAGCTAAAATCTTCCCTTAAAATTCAGCTAAGATAAGGAGGCTAAATTGACAAGCGAGCTGGAGCGGATTAAAATACTTGAGGGCAAGATTTCACAAATAGTTGAGCACTTTTCGCGTTTGTCATCAGAAAATGCCCGACTTAAAGAAGAACTCAAGCAGCTTAAATCAGAAAAAAAAGAACTGGAAGAAAAAGCAAAGAAACTTGCTCTCCTGGAAGAGGAATTGAAGAAAACCCAGGAAGAAAGAGAAACGGTCAGAAGCCGGATAGAAGAATTGATCGCTCAGATGGAAAAACTGGGTATATGAGCGAAAAAATTATTGAAATTGAAATTTATGGAAATAAATACAGGATCTGCGTCAAAGGAGAAGAAGACGAAAAATATATCAGCCAGCTTACCTCATACGTTGATAAAAAGATGCGGGAAGTAGCCCTGAAATCAAGGTCATCAGACCTGGCAAAGATTGCCGTGCTGACCGCCTTGAATATTGCTGATGAGTTATTTCTCTCAGAAAAAAGAATTGAAGAGCTGAGAGAAGCTTTGAACCATTTGGAAATAGAGCTGGCTCAAATTGAGGATCAGGTTAGAGAAAATGAAGATAATTTGGAAACTCTGGAAAAACTTACCCCTTAATTTAGTAGAAGAATTAGAATTTAATTCTTTCTATAGATTGGCCTATAAGACCAAAAATAGAACAACAAGCTGGAATTGTTTTCTGCCAGCAGCTTTTAATATTAAGGGGAACCATTTAATAAATCTCCCAGAGTAAAAACCTGACCTCCCTTCGACTTCTTTGACCTGCTGGTCCACAAGGAGGTTTGGATCATGAAGACCGTACTGATTGCGGGGATTCCCGTTTTACTTATTATTTTGCTTATTTTTATTTTTCTTCTTTTAAAAAGAAGCCGGGGGCTGAAAGGAATTCTCCAGGCCGAAGAAAAAGCTAAGGAAATTCTGGCCAGAGCAGCCGAAGAAGCCGAAAGAATAAAAAAACAATCTGAATTAGAAGCAAAAGAAAAAGATGCTGCCCGTCAGGCCGAGTTTGAAGCTCAGACGAGAGAAAAAAGACGCAAGCTCACTGAACTTGAAAGACGACTACTTCATAAAGAAGAAGCTCTCGAACGGCGCTATCAGAATTTAGAACGAAAAGAAAAAGATTTATCGCTTAAAGAACGGCGGGTTTTTTCTAAAGAAAAAGAATTAGAACTTCTGGAGCAAAAAATCACAGAAACTCTGCAGAAGCAAGTTGCCGAACTGGAAAGAATTGCCGGCCTCACCCAGGAAGAAGCAAAAAACATGCTTATACGCAAAATAGAGGATGAAGCCAAGCTCCAGGCCATCCAGACTGTAAGAAAAATTGAAGAAGACGCTAAGGAAAAAGGAAAAGCCTTAGCTCGAGAAATAATTGCCAATGCTATTCAACGCTCAGCAGCCGAGCATGTGGTAGAAACTACCGTTTCCGTTGTGGATCTGCCCTCTGATGATATGAAAGGTAGAATTATCGGTCGGGAAGGAAGAAATATCAGAGCCTTAGAAATGGCTACGGGTGTTGATATTATCGTGGATGATACCCCGGAAGCTGTTATACTTTCCAGTTTTGATCCTTTAAGAAGAGAGCTGGCCAGAATGGCCATAGAAAAATTAGTGGCTGACGGGCGCATTCATCCAGCCAGAATTGAAGATATTGTCGAGCAGGTAAAGGTAGAACTTGAAGAAAAAATTAAACAGGAAGGAGAAAATACTCTGTTAGAGCTCGGCATTCAGAATATGCATCCGGAGCTCGTCAAATACCTGGGCAAACTAAAATACCGCACCAGCTATGGCCAGAATGTTTTGCAGCACTCTAAGGAAGTTGCCCTTTTAGCTGCTTTGATGGCCAGAGAGTTAGGAGTGGATGTCAATGTAGCCCTCAGGGCCGGTCTCCTTCATGATATAGGCAAAGCTGTAGATAAAGATTATGAAGGAACCCATACCGAACTTTCGGTGGAACTAACCAAAAAATACGGAGAATCTGAGGCTGTCGTCCAAGCTATCGCCTCTCATCATCGAGACATTGATTTTCCTTCTGTTGAGGCTGTTCTGGTTCAGGCAGCCGATACTTTATCGGCCGCCAGGCCTGGAGCCAGACGAGAACTGCTGGAAACTTACATTCAGAGGCTGGAAAAACTGGAGCAGATTGCCACTTCTTTTGAAGGGGTAGCTAAAGCTTTTGCTCTACAAGCCGGGCGGGAAATCAGGATAATAGTCGATGCCTCCAAGATTTCAGATGACCGGGCAGCATTAATTGCCCGCGACATCGCCCAAAAAATCAAAGAAGAATTAGATTATCCTGGCCAGATTAAGGTAATGGTTATCAGAGAAATGAGGGCGGTGGAATATGCCAGATAAGTTCGGGATATTGTTTATTGGTGATTTAATCGGGCGGCCCGGCCGACGGGCTTTAGCCCGGTTCTTGCCTGAACTCAAGAAAAAATATCAGCCTGACTTAATTATAGCCAATGCCGAAAACGCCGCTGGCGGAAGCGGCTTGACTGAAGAAATAGGAAAAGAACTATTTTTCCAGGTAGATGTCCTCACCTCAGGCAATCACATCTGGGACAAAAAAGAGGCCCTGAGTTACTTAGACAAAGAAAGCAGGTTGCTGCGGCCGGCTAATTATCCACCAGGAAACCCCGGCCACGGTCATTATATCTTTCAGAGTGAAAAGGGAATAAAAGCCGCTGTTCTCAATCTTCAGGGCCGAGTTTTTATGGAACCAATTGAATGCCCTTTTCGCCAGGCCGACCAAGAACTGGAAAAAATTCTACAGATTACTCCCATCGTGGTAATCGATTTTCATGCAGAAGCTACCTCAGAAAAACAGGCTCTGGGCTGGTATCTTGCCGGTCGGGTTTCAGCTGTTATTGGCACCCATACCCATACTCCAACTGCAGACGAAAGAATTCTGCCTGGGGGAACAGCTTTCCTCACTGATGTGGGCATGGCCGGAGGTCTGAATTCAATAATCGGGATGAAACCTGAACAGGCTCTTCAGAGGTTTTTACTTTCCCGGCCTCAAAGATTTGAGCCGGCTACCGATGGTCTGGTGCTCAGCGCCGTTTTCATTTCTATTGATTCAGCCAGCGGAAAAGCTCTCTCGATAAAAAGAGAAACGCTTATTGAGGAAAAAAGTGAAGAATGAACTTCTAAGTAGCCCTGAAAGACCTCTTTCCGTCAGTGATCTCACTGCTCTTATCCGCGAAATTCTGGAAGGGGCTTTACCCTTCCCAGTTTTCGTGGAAGGGGAAATTTCCAACCTCAGGCTGGCCGGCTCGGGGCATTACTATTTCACTTTAAAAGACGAAAACGCCCAGCTGCGAGCAGTTTTATTCAAGTCAAACTTTAATTCCATCCAGGCGGAAAGCAGAAAAAACTCTATTCATTCCGGATTGGAGTTAAAAGATGGCCTGAAGGTTATCTGTGCTGGAAGGATTTCCGTTTATGAAGCTCGAGGCGAATATCAACTGGTAGTTGAAAAGATTTATCCCAGGGGGAAAGGAGCCCTACAGTTAGCCTTTGAACAGCTAAAAGAGAAACTTAAAGCTGAAGGCCTTTTCGACCAAAAATATAAGAAAAAATTGCCGCTTCTTCCCAAAAAAATCGGAATCGTTACCTCCCCCAGCGGAGCAGCGATCCGGGACATTTTGCGAATAATTGAAAGGCGTTTTAACCGCCTGCATATAGTTATTTATCCATCCCTTGTCCAGGGAGAAGGAGCGGCAGAACAGATAGCCGCTGGTCTGGATTATTTCAGCCGGCAACCGGACATAGATGTAGTTATTGTCAGTCGTGGCGGCGGCTCAATTGAGGACCTCTGGGCCTTTAATGAGGAAATAGTTGCCCGGGCTATATTCAATTGCATGAAAACCAAACCAGTTATTTCCGCTGTTGGACATGAAATTGATTTCACTATTGCTGATTTTGTAGCTGACATCAGGGCTTCTACACCCTCAGCAGCCGCCGAAATGGTTGTGGCCAGAGAAGAAGAATTCAGAGAAAAAATCGATAACCTTCTTCGCCATCTCACCCAGAGTTTTAAATTTGATTTAGAAGGGAAAAAAGGGCAGGTTGCTTATCTTACCGAACAAAGGATTTTCCAAAATTTTAAGATTCGTCTTCTAAACCTCGAACAAAGAATAGATGACCTGGAAATGAGGGCCTGGAAAGTGATAAGAGCCGAAAAACAGACAATTTCTGAATCAAAAGCCAGAGTGAGTCTTCATCTGCAAAAAATAAACCATCTTCTCCAGATAAAATTACAGAATATGAATTCCACCTGGAAAAATCTGACTTCTTCTCTGGATAACCTTTCTCCACTGAACATCATCAAAAAAGGCTATACCATCTGCTGGAAAGCTGGCGGCCTGCTGCCTGTGCAAAAGGTGAATGAAGTTGAACCAGAAGAGGAAGTAATTATCTCCTTTTACCGGGGAGAGCTAAATTGTAAAGTGAAATCAATAAATCCCAAAATTAAAATAGAATCAAAATTCATTAAGGAGACAGAATGAATAGTAAAATTAAGGAGATGAATTTTGAAAAAGCTCTGAGTGAGCTGGAGCAAATAGTAAATAAGCTGGAAAAAGGTGGCCTGGCTCTTAATGAATCGCTGGCTCTTTTTGAAAAAGGGGTTCGGCTGGCCAGATATCTCCGGGCTGAACTGGATAAAGCTGAAAAGAAGGTTGAAATTTTATTAAAGGACGAAAAAGGCGAGCTTGAGGCTAAGGACTTTAATCCAGAAGAAGTCAAATCTTCTTCCTGGGAAGAAGAAGCTGAAAAAGAAGAAGAGGAAGAACAGGAAGAAAACGGAGATCTAAAAAAATAAAGAACAACCAAGCTGGCAATGGAAGTAGAAGAATATTTATCACAAAAGAAAATAAATATAGAGCGGGCTCTGAAGAACTATCTGGAGAAGAATGATTCGCCTGTTTTTGAGGCAATGCGTTATGCAGTTCTGAATGGCGGCAAGCGCTTCCGTCCTCTCCTTCTGCTGGCCAGCGGAGAATATTTTGGGGCAAGCGAAGAGTTTCTTCTGCCCTACGCCTGCTCCATTGAATTTGTTCACAGCTATTCCCTGATACATGATGATCTGCCAATGATGGACAACGACGATTTTCGACGAGGAAAGCCTTCCTGCCATAAAAAATTTGGAGAGGCTCTGGCTCTTCTCGCCGGTGATGCCCTGCTTTCTCTGGCCTTTGAGGTGATCGCTGATGCCCCTTACCCTCAGCCTGATTCTCAGGTTAAAAATTTTATTATAGGTGAACTGGCCAGAGCTATAGGCCCTTCCGGGATGATTTCCGGGCAATGGAAGGATATTAGCTTTAACCCTCAAATTGCTGCCTGGTCTGATTATCAGGAAATCGCCCGGAAAAAGACAGCGGGTTTAATCAGAGTTTCAGCTATAATTGGTGCCCGCCTGGCTGGGGCTCCAGTTCAAGCTTTAAATTCTATAGAACAATACGCAGCTAATCTCGGTTTGGCTTTTCAATTAAGAGATGACCTGGAAGATCTCGACCAGGATAGAGCCCAAAAAAATTTGCTCCGTCCAAATATGGCCCAATATCTGGGAAAAAATAAAGCTACAGAATTATTGGTTGAACTCTGCCAGAAAGCAGTTCACTTTCTAAGAAAGGCCGGGATAAATTCCGACGTTCTGGAGTATTTTGCTGATAGACTAAAAATTTGGTAATTTATATATACTTAAAATAAAAAAATGAATAAAGAAAAATTACTACCCCATATTAATTCTCCCAAAGATTTAAAACAACTTTCACTAAACGAACTGCAGCAATTGGCCAGTGAAATCAGATTGAAAATTATTGAGACGGTTTCTAAGACTGGTGGCCACCTGGCTTCTAATTTAGGAGCAGTCGAACTGACTCTTGCCCTTCATTATGTTTTCGATTCCCCTCGTGATAAGATTATCTGGGATGTCGGTCATCAGTGTTATACCCACAAATTGATTACTGGCCGGCAGAAAGAATTTCCCCGTCTGCGCCAGTTTGGAGGCCTTCTGGGCTATCCAAGTCGCCAGGAAAGCGAGCATGATATATACAATACCGGACACGCTTCTACTGCTCTTTCTGCTGCTCTTGGTCTGGCCGTAGCCAGAGACAAAAATAAAGAAGAATACAATGTGATTGCAGTAATTGGAGACGGCAGTTTGACTGGTGGAGTAGCCTATGAAGCTCTTAATCAGATTGGACATCTGAGGCAAAAATTAATAATTGTTCTAAATTATAACGAAATGAGTATTTCTCCTAATGTGGGTGCCCTGTCCCGCTATCTTTCTTACCTGGTTTCTGGCCAACCCTATTTGCGAATGAAAGAACAGACGAAATCCGTTCTCCGGTCTATTCCCAAAATTGGCTGGCCTTTAATTAAGGCTATTAGAGCTCTGGAAGACCTGGTAAAAAAGACCTTTTTCCCTGGCATTTTCTTTGAAGAACTGGGAATTCGTTATGTGGGCCCAATCCATGGGCATAGTCTTTACAGCCTGATTGAGGCTTTCCAGAATGCCAAAAATTATCCTGGACCTATTCTAATTCATTGTGTTACCCAAAAAGGGAAAGGCTACCTGCCAGCACAAATTAATCCGGAGAAGTTTCACAGTGCCCCTTCCTTTAACATCAGCAATGGCCAGCCTCTTTGCTCCGAAAATGGACTAACCTACTCCCGGGCTTTTGGTGAGGCAGTGGCTGACCTTGGGAAAAATGACAACCGGATAATAGCCATTACTGCCGCTATGACTGATGGTACGGGATTAAATCAGTTCGCTGAAAATCATCCCGATCGTTTTTTTGATGTGGGTATTGCTGAACAGCATGCAGTTAACTTTGCTGCCGGTCTGGCGATCTCCGGATTAAAACCGGTGGTTGCCATCTATTCCACCTTTCTCCAGCGGGCTTACGATCAGGTATTTCATGAAGTCTGTTTGATGGATTTGCCTGTTGTTTTTGCTCTCGACCGGGCCGGGATTGTAGCCGAAGATGGCCCAACTCATCAGGGAATTAATGACATTGCCTATCTCCGCCATCTCCCCAACATAATTTTGATGGCTCCCAAAGATGAAAATGAACTGCGCCATATGGTCTATTCAGCTTTGAATTACGGGCACCCAGTAGCTATTCGCTTTCCTAAGGGAAAAGGTTACGGAGTTGAAGTGGAAAAACAATTTAAATACATCCCTCCCGGCCAGGGTGAACTTCTTAAAGAAGGTCGAGACCTGCTCATAGCCTATGGAAATATGGTTTACCCCGCGCTCGAAGTAGCCAGAAAACTCGAATCTGAAGGAATTTCTCTGGCTGTAATCAACGCTCGCTTTGCCCGGCCACTGGATGAAAATTTGATAACGGGTTTAGCGCAAAAGGCCCAAGCCATATTCACCTTGGAAGAAGGTGTAGTAAATGGTGGTTTTGGCAGCGCGGTCAGAGAACTTCTGGATATAAAAGAAATATATCAGCCAAGATTTAAAAGTTTCGGGCTACCTTCAGAAATCTATCCTGCTGGCAGCCCTCCGGAAATTCGGGCTCTTCTTGGTCTTGATGCTGATAGCCTCATTAAACAAATTTACGATTTTTATGCCAGAAATAAAATTATTTAATCCAGAAAATAAATGATTAAAACCCGTTTGGACCTATTGCTTCTGCAGAGAGGTCTGGTTATTAGCCGGGAAAAAGCCCAGGCTTTAATCCTTTCGGGACAGGTTTTAGTTGATGGTCAGACAGTTTCAAAACCCGGCCATCAAGTATCGGAGGAAGCCCAGATAATTATCAAAGAACAATTTCCCTTCGTTAGCCGGGCCGGGGCCAAGCTGGAACAGGCCATAAAGGCCTTTTCTATTGAGATCAAAGGAAAAGTGGCTCTCGATATTGGGGTCTCTACCGGAGGATTCACTGACTGTTTGCTTCAGCTCGGGGCCAGAAAGATCTATGCGGTTGATGTTAACTGCCAGCAAACTGATTGGAAGCTCCGCCAGGACAGGCGGGTGGTGCTTATAGAAAAAAACGCTCGCTATCTTATACCTGAAGATATACCTGAGAGTCCGGAGGTAACAACCATTGATGTGTCTTTCATTTCGGTAATTAAAATCCTCCCGGCAGTAAAAAAAATAATGAGGTCCGGCGATCTACTCGTCCTGATAAAACCACAATTTGAAGCCGGCCGAAATCAGGTAGGGAAAAAGGGAATAATTCGAGATAAAAAAGTCCAGGCTGAAGTAGTAGAAAAAGTTTTAACCGAAGCTCAGGCCCTGGGCTTTGCTTTTAAAAATTTAGTAGCCTGCAAGATGCTTGGACAAAAAGGCAATCAAGAGTTCTTCGCCTGGCTCAGACCAGGTGAGGAAGTTATATCTGAAGAGAGCCTGAAAAATTTAATTAGGGAGATATTAACTTGATGCCAGCTAAAAGAGAAATTAAAAAAATAGGTATAATCATCAAACCGCATGCTCCTGGTGTAGAAAAAATACTGAAAGAAATCATTAACTTTTTGGAAAGAGAAAAAATCGAATATTTTCTGGAAAAGGCAGCGGCAGAAAAAATTAAAGTAAGTTTAGGCTATGAAAGAGAAAAACTGCCAGAACTTAGCGAGGCTATAATTATTCTGGGTGGAGATGGTACTCTTCTCAGCATTGCCCCCTTCGCTGCCAGAAAAGGAATCCCAGTAATTGGCATCAACTTAGGAAGGCTGGGTTTTCTAACTGAGATTCCGGTATCAGAAGCCCTCCCCGTCCTTGATGCTTTTTTAAAAAATAAAGATGGATTTATCAGCCGACGAACGCTTTTAAAAATAAAAGACACCAGTGGAGAAGACTTATGCCTTAATGATGTCGTGCTCCATAAGGCTGCCCTGGCCAGAATAATTGAATTCTTGATTTTTATTAATGAAAAGGAAGTAACCAGACTTAAAGGTGATGGGTTAATAATCTCCAGCCCGACTGGCTCTACTGCTTATTCTCTTTCGGCTGGAGGTCCTATTGTCCATCCTCAGGTGGAAACAATCATTCTAACTCCGATCTGTCCACATACCCTTTCTTTTCGTCCGCTGCTCCTGCCGGCTAGCTCTATCATAAAAATCAAGCTATTGACGCCAGAAGAAAAAGTATATTTGACCATTGATGGCCAGAGAGGCCGGCCCATGGAAAAAAATGCAACAATCGAAATTAGAAAATCAGAAAAGGAGCTGCTCCTCGTAACTTCGCCCTGGCGAAGCTATTATGAACTGGTAAAAGAAAAGCTGGGCTGGGCAGAGTGAGCGGGCAAGATTGATTTTTACCCATATTCCAGCTATTATTTTTTTATGAAAAGAAAGTTCCGGCTGGCAATAATTACTCCGGAACTTGCACCTTATGCCCGCTCAGGAGAACTGGCAGAGGCCACTGCTGGACTGACTAAATATTTAGCCAGAACAGAGACCGAAGTAAATGTCTTTCTTCCTTATTACCGGAAGCCAGAAATTGAATCGCTAAACAAGGAATTATTGACCAAAGAGCTTTTGGTTCCTGTCGGTAACAAAAAAATAAAGACAGCTATCTTTCGGGCTGATCTGGGAAAATACAATCTCTATTTAATAGATCAACCTAAATACTTTCATCGAGAGCATATCTATGGTTCAGCTCAGGGCGATTATCCGGACAATGATGAAAGATTCATCTTTTTCAACCGAGCAGCTTTAGAACTCCTAAACCACTTTAAGCTTAAACCGGATCTTATCCACTGCCATAACTGGGCAGCCAGTCTGATGCCACTTTTTATAAAATCAATCTACCAAAAAAAAGCGACTTTTAAGAAGGCAGCAGTTGTTCTGACCATCCATAATTTCTCCTATCAGGGAGAATTTCCCGCTGAATCTTTGAGGCTTACCGGTCTTGACTGGAATTATCTAAACTCACACCAATTGGCCTTCAAAGGCAAATTTAACTTCCTTAAGGCCGGCCTGCTTTTTGCTGAGGTGATAAATACTGTTAGCCAGAGCTATAAAAATGAAGTTTTACAATACCATCAAGAGCTAAGTTCCTTCTTTTCCCGAAAAAATAAGCAGCTTTACAGCATCAGAAATGGCATAGACGAAGAGGAATGGAATCCAGCTACAGATCCCCTTATTCCAGCTAATTTCTCAGCCGAAGATTTAGAAGGCAAAAAAGCTTGCAAAAGACAATTAATTAAAGAATTTCAACTGGCAATCAATGAACACACTCCTCTTATAGCCGTAGTAGGCTACCTAACTAAGCTCAAAGGTGTAGATCTTATTCTGGAAAATATTGGCTCTCTGATGGCTACAGGCAGCGCTCTTCTGGTAGTTGGCCGGGGAGAAGAAGCCTATGAACAGGCTTTCCAAAACCTCCAGAATAATTATCGGGGAAAACTGGCAATACGGCTGGATTTTAATTCTGCCCTGTACCATCAGGTTATAGCCGGAGCTGATATGCTCTTGATGCCTTCTTTGGAAGAACCTTGCGGCCTGACCGTAATGCATGCTCTGCGCTACGGAACTATTCCGGTGGTTAGAGCAACCGGGGGATTAAAAGAATCGGTAAAGCCTTATAACACCGAAAATGCTCAGGGGACGGGCTTTATCTTTGAAGAATATTCGAGACAGGCTTTCCTTGAGGCTATTAACCAATCCTTAATCCTATATCAGCAACCTGCAGCCTGGCACCATCTTCAGATGAACTGCCTCAAGCAGAATAATTCCTGGTCAAGAGCTATTAAGAAATACATGGTCCTCTACAATAAAGCTATTAAAATAAAACTCGGAGGTAAAATTGAGCAAGAATATCATTCAGGCCACTGAAACCACTTTTGAACAGGAAGTTCTAAAATCAGAGCTGCCGGTCCTGGTAGATTTTTGGGCTCCTTGGTGTGGACCCTGTCAGATAGTAGCTCCAGTGATTGAGGAAATTGCTGAAAATTATCAGGGTAAACTGAAAGTGGTTAAAGTCAATGTTGATGACAACCCGCGCCTTTCAGCCAGCTACCAGATTTTAAGCATACCCACATTAATTATGTTCAAATCTGGCCAGCCGGTGGATTCGGCAGTCGGAGCTCTCTCCAAAAATAAGCTTATTAGCTTTATTTCTCCTTACCTGGGTTAACTTACAGCTTGGTCAATTTTGCCTGATGACTTTTGGCTGGCCAATCTTTCAAGATATTCATTTGAAACGGCCGCCAGTTCTGCCCCCCAGAGCAAAATTATAAGAGAAGAAGAAATCCACAAAAGGAAAAATATTACTGAGGTTAGAGTTCCGGCCAGCATTTTCGACAGGACCACTCCTACGGCTGATAAATGGATGACATAAAAGGCAAAACCACGTTTAAATATTTCCCACAAGATACTGGCCACCGCTGCCCCGATAAGAGCGCTTCGGGTATGGACTTTAACTTCAGGAATAAACTTATAAAGAGCAAAAAGAACCAGAAACGTTAGTCCCAGAGGCAAAGCATATTGAAAAAAGAAATTATTAAAAATATCTATGATTTTGGGATTTATAAATTCAGATAGAACCGTGCTTTCTCTGATTGAACGTTGCAAGGCAGCCCAGACTGCAGTAATGGATATAGACAAAAGCAAAATTACCCCTACCAGCAGCATTACTACATATTCAATCAGCCTGTTGTAAAAAAAAGAACGCTGTGTTTTGGCTTTAAAAATTCGGTTAAGAGTAGAGATTAGATTAGAAAAAAGAAAAGAAGCGGCAACGAGCGATCCTAAAAAGCCAAACCATCCCAGATTGGAAATGTTACCTCCCAAAGCCTGAAGCTTTTTAAAGAAGGAAGGATCCATTTTTACAAAAAAATCTTCAGTAAAAACATTAAGACTGCGGAAAAATACTTCTGAACTGCCCATAACTTTTACTGCCAGAAAGGCAAAAAGAGCAATCAGCGGAACAAGGCAGAGCAGAGCAAAATAAGAAATAACAATAGCTGCTGTCCAGCAGTGGTCATCATTAAACTTTTTAAAAGAAACAATTAATGTCTGGAAAATATTACCAGTCATCTATTTAATGAAGGCCCGCTAAGCCTCATTAATAGGCACCCCATTTGACCATCAAGATAATGATGGTAATGAGCAGGGCATAGATGACCAGGGTCTCTATTAGAACCAGCCCAAATATAAGGACGCCACGGATGTTCTGGCCGGCTGCGGGATTGCGAGAAATTCCTTCGCAGGCCGAAATTATAGCCTTAGATTGGCCGAAAGCACCAGCAATCACCGCCAGAGCAATCACCGCTCCACCCACTATAAGAGAAACCTTAAAAAGTGAAGCCCGAGCTGGATCTACTGTCTGGGCTGCCAAAGGGGTTAAGGCCATAACCACTGAAAATAACGACAGACATAGGATCTTGTTTTTTAGAGACATAGGTTTTCTCCTTTTATTTTTCATTATTCTTCATTCTTCCTGAGTTACCGCCCCAGCCAGATAAATGCAGGCCAGAAGAACGAAAACATAGGCCTGAATTACTGCGGTAAAAATTGAAATAGCCATAAAAGGCAATGGCAAAAGATAGGGAATTATTGAGGCCATAATTAAGATTAAAAGCTCCTCCGAAAAAATATTGCCGAAAAGACGCATAGACAGAGATACCGGTCGCGAAAAATGTGAAATTATCTCTATTGGCAAAAGCAAAGGCGCCAGAAAAGGATTGGGGCCGGTAAAATGCTTCAGATATCCCCAAAGCCCCTGGGTTTTTATTCCCTGCCAGTGATAATAAAACCAGACGACCAGGGCACAGCCCAGCGTCACATTTAGCTTGCTAGTGGGTGACATAAATCCTGGAATTAATCCCAGAAGATTGGAGGTTAAAATAAAAAGGCCAACAGTAGCAATAACCGGAAGATACTTTTCCCCCTCTTCTCCAATTGTATCTCGAATCAGTCCCTCAAAAAAATCAATAACCAATTCGACCAAAACCTGAGTTTTTCCGGGTACTAATTTAATTTTACGGCTGGCAAGCCAGAACAACAGGGATAAAGCTATAGTAACAATAACAGCCATAACCAGATAATCAGGAATTAAATGGTAAGGATCTTTAACCTGAAGGCCAAAGGCCCGAAATATTACGGCCAGAAGAGGTCCAAATATACGGTTAAAAACTTCAACGATGGGTAAAGTATGTTCTAAACCTTCCATGGCTTTATATTGGCCAGGTTTCTCACAGCCTCAACCAGAATAGAAACCAGCAATAAAGAAAAACCAACTACAAAGGCAATTATCTTACCTTTAAAGAAAAAAATTATAGTTAAAAATATCATACAAATCAATAGAAGACGTAAACTGTATAATATAATCGCCCGGCGTAAAAGAACCGTCTTGTTTTTATATAAATATCTGTCAATAAAAGATTTAAGAGAAATAAAGCTTAAGGCAGCCAGTCCCGAACCGGCGAAAATAATTATTCCTGACAGGGGATCAAGTAACCACCCCGCCCCTAGACCAGTCAGAAAGCCCAGGGCAAAAGTTTCTATGGGAATACGTCTCAGTGAAGATTCTAACGGGTCTTCTGCCATTTTAACCTTCTAAAATTCTCACTTTTAAATTTTATCCTTACAGCTTTCCTTACTTTTACTCTCCTTCTGATTGACAGATTCATCTTCTTCTAAATATTTTTTAATCTCTTTAAAAAGATCCAACAGTCCAGAAACCACTCCAAATACAGTCCAGGTTAGGAGCATCCAGGGTTCGGTCTTCAACCAGCGGTCAAGTAAATATCCAATAGCCAGACCGATGATAATAGAGGAAGGCAGAATTAAAGCTAAAGAAGAAACTTGAGCCATTTTTTTAAAATTGGTGTCTTTCAACATTATAAAAGTTTGCTTTTAAATTATACTCAATTTTCCCCTGAAAAAAAAGAAAACGCCTTTTGGGCTTGCTTTAGGCTAAAAAAAGAAATAAAATTTAACATTATTGCTCGAGGGAAGATGATGAAGTTCAGATTAAAATTAACAAGATTTGCTGGGCACTTAATATTAATATTTTTATTCTGCTTGATCTTTTCTTTAAAGCTCTCTTTTCCTCAAGAGCTTTCGGCTAATACTTCTTCTATTGATCCTTTTTACCTCCGGCTATTTGATGAAGGTAAACTGGCTTTTAATCAGGGAAATATGGAAGAAGCCTTTAATAACTTTAAGCTAGCCGCTTTCGGTTTCCTCGATGCTCCAGAGCTGCTGGGCGAAGCCCTCGTTTATCTAACGGTTACTGCATATAATCTTAAAAGGAATGACCTGGTAGAATATTATCTTAAAGAAATCTCTCGGTTTAAACTGAATAACAAAATACCGGACTCAAAACTCCCCCCAGAAATTAGGAAACAATTTGCTAAAATTCAATCCGATTTAAAAAATGGACTCAAAGGCTAAAATCAACTCGTTTGCTATTATAACTTACCGCTCAAAATTATTTATTAATTCTTAAGCCGAGAGCGGCGGCAAGGTCTTTATCCACTACATCTTTTCCTTTAATCCTCCGGGCAAGACCAAAAGTGCCATCAAACTCCCACATAGCCCGACCAATACCATTTTTTCCCAGCGCTGTCCGCACCTCTTGAATCCAGGCTTTTCGATAAGATGAAAGGCTGTAAAGGCGATAGGCCCCAAACTCATTGCAGAATAACCTGACCCCATATTTTTTACCCTTATCCGGTTCCTGGCTATCGGAAACAGCCGCCGCCTTTACAGGACCTTTCTCATCCACTATTAAAAGTGGAACTAAACCTTTTTCCCCACCGAAGTTTAACCAGTCAGGCTGTTTGGGCTTACCTTATTATCCTTATTTTAGCTTAATAAAATTAGCTCTAAAAAACAAAGACATACAACCAAATATTTTCCACAATCCGGGAGGTAATTTATCAGGTTGGAATAAAGTTTCATAGGCCTAATTCTTTGAGTCTGGATTCAAGAGTAGCTGCTTCTCGATAGTTCTCATACCATTTTCTCTTCAGTTTCTCCAGAAATTGAGAGTCAGAAGCTTGAAGGTCCACAATCCTGGATTTCATCCAATCTTTTTCTCCGGCTTCCAGTAATTCCCACTGTTCGAAAAATACGAAAAGGACATTTAAATTAAGAAATTCATTAGCCGGATAACGCTTTACTGCTTGGCGGCAGATATTTCTACCCTTGGTGGCATAGGTCAGCAAGGGATAATTATAAAGAAAATAAACTTTACTCAATTCCCAGAAAGAATCATAATCCAGAGGATTAGCGGAGATAGCTTCTTTTAAAATTGCCTCAGCCCTGTCCAGATATGGATTACTCTTATCTGCCTGCCCATACTCAATTTCTGCCATTGCTCTTAATAAATAAAGTCTCCCCAGTTCTACCTGAAAGCTTGGTAAAGGATAAAATTTTATAGCCAGACTCAATTGCTTTTCCAAGCGGGGAAAATCCTTTTCCAGGTTTCTTATGTTCTTCAAATCATTTTGGTAGCGATAATAAAAAAAATATCCAATATAAAAAGAAATCGAAGCCAGTAAAGCTATGAAAATCATCACCAGACTGATAAATAATTTAAAATTTCGCTTTTTCATCCCTGTTTCCACGTCTAAATATTTATCGGGAAATTTTATCTTTATTGCTTCCGTTACCAATATCTAATAGAGGAGCTTTCAGACCAAGGACAAAAAGGCTCAGCCAGAGCACAGCATTTCCAGGCATTCTCAGACTGAAATCTGTTAGACTGTGAAAAAATAAAGCAAAAACCCCCATTAATGAACCGAGCGCTATGCCTCTGGACAGAGGATCTCGGGTTTTAAGCCAGCGCTTAAAACCAACAGCCAGAAGGATAAAGCCCGCTATAATTAGTGCTCCACCTCCCACCAATCCAGCTTCAGATAGCATCTCCAGATAATCATTATGGGCATGATCAAAAATGACATAAAAATCTTTCTTTAGATATGGATTTATTGCCTGGATATAGGTTCCCAGACCGCTCCCCAGGCAGGGATATTCAGCTATCAAGTTCAAGGTGTAGGAATATAACTCCAGCCGTGTTTTATCCCAAAAGCCACCATAAGTAAAGCGCTCGAGAATAGGGTTTATGCCAATTAAAATTACAGTCAAAAGAATGGCCAGAACCACTACCTTAACCAGCCTCTTTTCAGTTTGACGGTGACCGCTTACTGTAATTAAAGAAAGTAACATTAATAAGATAAAAAAGGTAAGGATAAAAATAATTATCCCGGAACGACAGCGAGAAAAGAATAATCCCACCCCGATGATAAGAGCGGGTAAAATAAATAATAGAGATTTTTGCAGGTTTTCCTGGCCAAAAGCAGCTATTTTTTGCCTTAAAGTTAAACCAGGCCGCCAGGAAAAATAGTTGGCTCTAACCAAAAAATATCCAAGGCTTAAAGGAAAGGTCATTTCCAGAAAGGCTGAATAATGGTCACGGTTGATAAATGTCCCAAAGGCACTACCGGAATAATGAGGATTAACCCAGGAAAAAATCCTGTTGGTTCCACCGAAATACTCTGAAAGCCCATAAAGTGCCTGAAACATTCCAGCAGTGATTAGAACCAGGGCTAAAGCATTAATTTTTCTCCTGCTGTTAATAACTCTTATCAACAAAAAGGCAAAAATTCCATAAGCCAAATAGCGGACTAAATCGTAAGCAGAAGCCCAGGGTGAAAGAGAAATGGTCTGTGTCTTAAAACTCTCGCCTCCAACCAAGCCAGAAGAAGTTAGTTCTTGCCTCCAATGCCAGGCGGTTGGAGACAAGACTTTGACCAAAGACGAAGGAAGAGGGAAAAGTTGGAAGAAACCAACCGCAAAAAATATCATTATAAAAACAAAAGGGAAAAAAGGAATTGTTTTTTTAGAAAAAGCGCAGTTTTTTAAATTTCCCCCTCTTCTTAATTGACCAACTAAAAAAATAATAAAAAGAATAAAAACTGAAGCTTCAAAGCCAAAAATTGCCCATTCAATATTACCACCAAAAGGCAGGGGCAGTAACCAGACAAGGATGCAGAGCAGAATAAATATCCAGTTCTCCACTTCAAATATTTTAACGTTTCCGGCCGAAAATAAAAAGCAAAAGGCAAAATATTATTTATACAGATATGCTCAACTTATCTTTGGATTAAAATAAGATTAAATTGATAATTAACAGATTATTTCTTTGTTGGAGAAGCTTGTTCTTTACCTTCAACCAGCTTAAAAACTCCATAGAGAGCAAGAGTAGTAGCTACCATCAATACCGCAATTCCTACAGGCGTTCTGAAAAATGATACTTTCTCTTTTTCTGGAGCCTTTGACTCTTCCTGTCCTAAGCCCGTAGCTTCACCTGTCTTTAGCGCCAAAGAAAGCTTGCCTATTTCTCCACCCTTAATCGCCAGAACATACTGAAAGTTGTAATCACCATTAGGAGCACTAACACCTAAAATATATTTGCCTTCTTTTACCTGTTCAATTTTGTAAGCACCGTTAGAATCAGTAGGAGTGCTAACATATTCCTTACCATCATCCACATTGCGAATCTTGACTACTGCATTCTGGACAGGTGTCTTCATATCGCTTCCGTAAATGAAGCCGATCACTGACCCAGCAGGAGCCACTGGCCTGGCCAGGCCTTCAAGAGGAAGAAGGAGCAACGTAAAAGAAACAATTGTTATCCCCAAGATAAGCGGCGAATAAAAGACCTTACTCCGAAGCATTTTTTCCTCCTTTGCTTCTTTACAATCTTTATACAATTTTTTTTAATAAGAGTCAAGAATTTTTTTTGAAAAACCTTTCCTTAACAAAATCAAAGAATTTTTTATTCATTTTCGGGTTAACTGGATTGCCCCAGTCCGGGATTACTTCATTATTCAATATAGCCTGAGGGATTTCTTCGACTAAAGCTTTTGCCTTTTCCTGAGAGACAATTTTGCCGGCTACTTCCACGGCTTTACTCAAAACCGGTTTCCTTCTTTTGGAATCATGGGCATCAGAAGCAATTAGATGAACAAGATTGTTTTTCAGAAATAGCTCAGCTTTTTTCTGAATCTCCGAACCAAATTCGCCTGTCAGACTCATAGCAGTAACCTGAGCCAGACACCCACGATTGACCAGATCGTAAAGCAACTCAGGATGGCTGCAAATAATATTGTTCCTTTCAGGATGGCTGATAATAGGAGTGTAACCAGAAAGCATCATCTGATAAAAAAGTTCTCTGGCTCCAGCCGGAACTTGATCTGAAGGAAATTCTACAAAAACATAGTCGCTCCCATTCACACTCAAATTCTTACTTTTAACTTCGGCAATTATATCTGGATGGACGAAAATTTCTGCTCCCCAGTAAAATTTTAGGCGGTTTTCTTTCTTGAATCTTTCATTAAAGGCATTGATTCTGTCTCTCAATACCTCGAGATCATCATTATATCGAGAGAACCTAAAAAAATGGGGAGTAATGCAGACTTTTTTTATTCCATCAGAAATCGCTATCTCCACCATATTTTCGGTTTCTTCCCATGATTCCGGTCCATCATCCCAATCAGGTAGCAAGTGGCAGTGAAGGTCAATCATAATACTTACCTTTTATATTCTTTGTAATAATGACGATAATAATGACGATAATAATATCCCTGGTTATTCAAGCTTAAATAATTTACTACTACTCCAAAAGTTTTAAGCTTTAACAAATCCAGCAATTCTCTGCTTTGCTGAAGTGCTTCCCGAGGCGTACTTTCAGCCTGAACTACCAGAACTAACCCGTCGACTTTGGGCCCTAAAATTTGAGCATCGGTAACAGCCAGAATCGGGGGAGTATCTATAAGTACAAAATCAAATTGTTCCCTCACTTTAAGCAAAAGCTGTGTCATTTTTTCTGAGCTCAAAAGTTCAGCCGGATTAGGAGGAATTGGCCCCGAGTTTATAAGATAAAGCGAAGGAACGGCAGTAGATTTGATCATCTTGTCCGTATCCAGGTCCATAGCCAGATAGTTAGTCAGCCCGTTATGATTTTTCATATTAAAAATCTGGTGCTGCCTGGGCCGGCGTAAATCAGCATCAATCAGCAGGACCTTCTTTCCCATTTGAGCCAGGCTGATAGCCAGATTAGAAATAGTGGATGATTTTCCCTCACCGGGCAGAGGACTGGTAATCAGAATCAATCTTAAATTGCTCTGAGGAGCTGATAACAACAGAGCCGTTCTTAAAGAGCGGTAGCTTTCGGCAATAGCTGAATCAGGGGCAAAATGAGTAATAAGTTCAATACCCCTAACTTCCGGCGGCTTCTGATCTTCTTTTTTTTCAGACTTTTTTCTCCTGTGGCCATCGTCGTGGGAATAATAGGCATAATAATAGCCATAAGTTTTATTATTCTCACCAAAAGCTGGAACAACCCCAAGAGTAGGCAGTCCCGAATATCGTTCGACATCTTCTACTGATTTAACCGAATTGTCCAGATATTCCATCACCAAAGCCAGCCCGACTCCGCCAAAAAGCCCCAGAAAAAGAGCTATCAGCAGATTTCTTAATTTTTTGGGGCTTGAGGGCCTTATAGGGATATCAGCTCGGTCCACAATGCGAATATTGGAAGTTCTCAGGCCTTTCAACCTGGCAGAAACTCCAGTTTCACTCTGTCTTTTGAGCAAAGATTCTAATAAATTCTTTTTGTTTTCAATCTCAATCTTAAGGCTGTTATAAAGGATAGCATTGGAGTTCATGCGAAAAGCTTCTTCTTTCTGTCGTTCGAAAAGTTCCTGAAGTGATTTTTCTTTTTTCAGAGCTGCCTGATATTCAGAATAAGCCGCTTTGACTAGGCTTTCGGTTTCATTTTTAAGCAAATCCCGTGCACTTTCCAGCTCGGCTTTCAGTCTTTGCATTTCAGGATATTCAGGTTGAAATTGTTCTTGCATCTTGGCATATTCCCGACTGAGCTTCAGATAATCTTCTCTCAAACGCTGGATTAAAGGATTGCTCAAAGCTTCGGGAATAAAATCGGGAGAGGCATTTTTGATTTCATTGTAGTAAGCTTCTTTCCGCACTCGATCGATTTGGGCTTCGGTCAAAGCTTTATTTACTTCATTCAATTTGTCCAGAATAGTAGTTTCTTTATCACTCAGAATCACTATATTCTTTTCCTGTCCATAGGTCTGGAGTTCCTGTTCCTTCTGACTGATTTCTTTTTTCAATTCATTAATCTGCTGGCTTAAAAATTCAGTGGCCTGTTCGGTAGCTTCAGATTTGGTCTCAATATTCATATCCACAAAGGAATCAAAAAGAGCATTAACACACTCACTGGCCAGAACAGGATCATGAGCTGAAAAAGCTACTTCTACCAGTCTGGTCATCCTGATGGGCTTTATTTCCAGGCGACTAAGAAACCGGTCTATCATTTTTTGCTTGACCAGCGGACTTTTTAATTCTTCAGGAGTAAAAGGCTTGCTCCCAGAAAAATCTGCTTTTTCCCATAATTTCAATTTATCAATGGTTCTCTCGGCCAGACTGCGGCTTTGAAGCAATTTATATTGAGTCTGGAAATAATCATCTCGAAAAGTTTCTATCTGGAAGATATCCTCAAAGCTTAAAATATTAGGTTCCTTTTCAATCATTACCGTTCCCTTGGCAGTATACGTAGGACGGGTGGCCAGAGAAACAAGCAAGGTTACCACTACGGCAATAATAGTAACCGAGATAATTGTCCAGCGCCGCCGGATAATTATATCCACATACTTTCTTAAATCTATTTCCCCGGTCTCATCTGGCTGTGGCTCAACGAAATTATCAGTCATCTTTAACCCCTTCTGTTTTTAAAAGATGCTTTCTTTAACTATAACCACATCCCCCTCTTTAAGGGGAATATCCTTCTTCTTTCCTTTTATAATGTCATTCAGATTGACTTGAATATTTAGCTCTTTGCCGCTTTTATCTTTTCTTTTTACTATAACTCCCCTCTTGGAAGCATTCTCACTGAGGCCGCCGGCCTGAGCTATAGCCTGCAATAAAGTTACTTTCTGCGACATTTTAACCTGGATGGCTCCTGGATTACGAACCTCTCCAAAAACAAAAACGGTAATCAGCCGATCCACCGGCACATTTATTACATCATTGGGATAAATGGGGATATTGAGCTTCTGATTTCCATTGAGCAGGAGATCTTCAAGGTCAATAGCTAATGAAGCGGTATTGCCGTCCTGCCCTTCCCTAAGTACATAAATCTCATTGGCTGCATTCTCTTTAAAACCTCCGGCTTGAGAAATCATCTGCAAAAGTGTTTGCCGGCCTACCAGCTCATACATTCCCGGTTTTTCCACTGCTCCAATAATGGCTACGCGGCTGCTTTGGTATTCTTTGATGAAAACGGAAACCTGAGCATTCTTCACATATTTATCAAGTTGTTCGGACAATTTTTTCTCTATTTTGTCTTTGGTAAGACCGCCCACTTTTACCGTGCCGAGAAGGGGCAGGGTAATTGTACCATCTTCAGAAACTCTAACTGTATGGTCAAATTCGGGCAATTCAAAAACCTTAATCTCCAGTAAATCTCGGGGTCCGATTACATATTCCCTCACGAAGTAATCGCGACCTTCTACCTGATTTTCCTGCGGATTGGACGGAGAGGTAGAGCTCTGTTTTTCCTGGGCGATAAGAGCATAAACAAGAATCAATAATGCTGAGAAAAAAAGCCTAATCTTTTTCCCGGTCATCGCTTCTCCCTTAAAGAGGCTTTATCTGCTTTTTACGCTTCTTAAAAATTATAAATTAAATCCAATCCAATGAATTTCCTATCAGCATCCCAATTTAAGACGTCCATCCTTCTTTTCCAAGTTCCAGCTAAAACTCCGAGTCCCACATTCTTTTTTATTCTATAATATAATCCAAAAGAATTCAAAAGATATTGATCAATTCTGGTGGCTGAGCCCGGGGCAGCAGGAAGGGGATAATTGTTTTTAATCTGACTGAAAGTATAATCAAACCGAAATTTTCTCTTCAGAAAATAAAACGAAGATCCTACCGACCAGTTGGTGCCAACATAAAAAGGATTGTCATACCAGATTGAAAAATCGACGTCTCGACGGAAACTTCCCCTCAGGACTAAAGGGCGCAATAACTCCCAGCTAACTGAAGTGTCTCCGACCAACCCTCTGAAATCAGGCAGGCCCGGTGATAGAGTTTCAAATCTTTTATAACCAATCCTTATCTGGCCCTGAATCCTCCCTGCTGGAGAAAATTCAAAGCCCGAATATATTGTCTGGCTTTTAGAATTTCCCAGGCTGGCAGGATTCTTAAAATCGTAGCTTCCCCATTGTCCCTCCAGAAAAAACTGAATCCGGGGATTAAGACGATAATATAGCTTGGCACTTAAATAATCTTCCAAATGGCTTAAACGATCATGGATATTAATAGAACCATATTCAATGCTTTCATAATTATAATTAACTTTTCTTACATTTAATTCAAAAGATAGGCGATAGGATTTTTGATAGAGAAAAGAAATAAAACCTCCTTCCTCCTTTCGGCGAGGCCTTATGTCTATTTCTGTATTCCAGCGCTCTCGGGCATTATTTAAGCTTCCGCCTATTGTCAGAAGAAATCGATTCAGACTTATGGACACATCGCCATTAAAATAATTATTCCAGGTTCTTTCTCTTTTGGTTTTCAGGAAAAAAACATACTGAGGAGATTCAAACATATGGATGATAATCCGCTTTTTTACCATCAAATAAGCATCTGCCGCCGGTCCAGCAGTCAACCAGAAATCTGAGACTGGTTGAGGCTGATAGTAGATATTAGAATCATAACCAGCTTCTCTTATAAAAATTGCGGGCTGGATTCTAAGGGGTCCAAATCTCCAAGCTGATTGTTCCCAGGCTAACCGCAATTGCCGAGCCTTCCAGGTTTCAGCCTGGAGAAAAGAAAATAGCCCAAAATTCACCACCAGCATAGCCAAAAAAAACAAGCTAATTTTTGGCTTTTCTGATCCAATTCCTTTAGCCAAAAAATCCATTTTACCTAATACCCAATTCGGCCGCCTTTTTTGGATGATTAAAGCCGATATAGCCAACCATCATTTACCCTTAACTAAAAAATTATATTGAAATAAAAGTAAAATGCCAATCCTGGATTTTAAAATTTATAATTTATGAGGAGTCAAATCACTTCTGTTCTTCCTTGCTTGAGGTTAGGTAATAATTGTATATTTATCAAAATGGGCAAATTGTCATTTATTAGTAGAATTCCAGCAAGTAGAAAAAGCTTAATTATCATTTTTTTACTTTTTATTTTTCTGGACAAACTCTTTGCCCAACCTAACAGAACTGAAACAATTAATAAAGAAGATATTCATCTTCTGGCTCAATATCAAGAAAAGAAAGGCGATATTTTCATCGCCCGGGGTGAAGTTGAGCTACATTTCCGAGACCTTACTCTCCTGGCCGATCAGCTTGAAGTTAATACTTCTTCTTATGAGGTAGTAGCCGAAGGAAATGTTACCCTGCAGTTGCCATTAGAGTTAGTAGTTTGCCGCCGGCTTATTTTTAATCTCAAAACCAGAGAAGGAAAGATGGAAGAAGTCCAGGCCATAGCCAGACCTAATCTTCTTTTTGGAGCCAGATTAATAGAGAAGTCCGGTGACGATTGGTATCATCTGGAAAATGCCTGGCTGACCAACTGCACCCAGCCTGTGCCCCGATGGTCATTTTCCTTCGCCCGGGCTAATCTAAAACCAAATGACTATTTGACTCTGAACCAGGTTGTTTTTAAAATTAAGAACATACCCGTATTTTATCTCCCTTATCTTCGTTACCCTTTAAAAGAAAGAGCCTCCGGCTTTCTACTCCCCCAGATCGGATTTAATCAGGTCAAAGGCTTTTCCTGGAGCCAAAGCTTTTATTGGGCAATTTCTCGAAATACTGATTTGACTATAACCGGAGATTATTACAGTCTGAAGGGAATTGGAGCCGGGCTGGAGTACCGTTATCTTTTTTCAGATGATACCAGAGGCGAATTCAAGGGATATATCTTTTTCTTTAGAAAAAATCAGCCCAGCTTGAACTCCGAGCAAGCCTACCTCCTGCGCTTTAACCATCAGCAGAATTTCCTCTTTGGCTTCAAACTGAACGCTCAGGTCGACTCATCCAGCTCTTTTAATTTTTTAAGAGAATTTGAGAATAATTTTAATTTAGCTACAGTGGATAACCGGAGCTTTCAGCTTAATCTGAGCAAAAGTTGGTCTTACTTTAACCTGAGCTTAAGAACCTCAAATTTTGAGAGTTATTTCCCTCAAATCGGACAAAAGGTAGATTCATCCTTTTTACCTCAAGCTACCTTCAACCTATTAAAATACCGTTTCTTACCTTTCGTTTATTTTTCCTGGGAATCAGGGCTAAGTAACTGGCAGTACTCCTGGCAAAACCAAAATCAGCCTAAGATAAGCTATAGTCTTGGTAATGCTTATTTTCGACCAACTTTGAGTCTTCCTCTCACTCCGGCATCCTGGCTTAACCTGACTTTTTCTACCTCTGGAATTTTCACTTATTACTTTCAGAGTTATCAACCAGGTACAACTATCCGCACTTCCGAACCCTTATTTACTTCGCAATTCAGATTAAACTTCGAGCTGGAGGGTCCAATTTTTTATCGAGTTTTCTTCCAAGAAGGCGAGCCTTTTCTTAAACATTTGATTATCCCCTTCCTTTCTTTTAATTACGATAGCTGGTTAAAGCAAGAAACTTATTCCCGGATAATTTCACCTTTCGGCTTTTTCCGCAACGATTTTTTAAAATATGGAATAACTCAACATCTTCTTATAAAAGAAGATTCTTCTCCTAAAGAAATTTTAACCCTGGGAATTTCAGAATTCTTATACTTTGATCCCGAAAACAGCCCTATTAAATTTTATTATCCATTTAATCCCGAAAGAAATTTATCACCTATTAATGTCTTTCTCCGATATTATCCTCAAGGAAAATTCAGCCTTGATGTTAGTGCTGATTTTAATCCCTATGAAAAGAATTTCCTCAACTTCAGGTTGAGCACTAATTACGGCTCTCCAGGAGATAACTTTTTTTTCGGTCTCAACTGGTCAAAGAGTTATCAGCTAATCGCGCCTAATAGTTTCTTCCGCAGTAACCAAATCGGCTGGCAGGGAAATTTCCGCTGGCCTGAGAAAATAGAACTAAAAGCCCAGATGGAATATGATTTACAGGCTAAAAAATTTCTTTATACTGGCCTCGCCGGGGTTTACCATTACCAATGTCTGGACTTTAGTTTTGACCTGAGGGTGTTTTATTACCGCAGCCGTCCTGAAACTCAATTTAAGTTTTCCATCGGGTTAGGAAATATCAGCAGAACCTCTGATCTTTTAGGCGGCTTCAGTTTTTAAGTAGAAGGATTTACCGGTTCAAATCTCATTCTCCCCGAGCAATATTACTGAGCGTCTTGTTCTTTAATATCCAGTAAAAAATTGCGGCTTTAAAGGGCAATAATAATTGACACTTTTAGCGATATTAATATAATTAAAGAAAGCTTTTTCAGAAATTAAATGGCTTTAAAACTCAAGGAGAAATAAATGCGGGTTCTAATTACAGGAATTTCTGGTTTTATCGGAAGTCATTTAGCTGATTACATCTGTTCAAACATTCAAAATGTTGAGCTCTATGGGTTGATCAGACCCCGCACCTCTC
>Ga0315298_1001570_pt1 | contig 41366 bp, 35 predicted proteins | sample WHS_1_MG_FD_203077 | JGI IMG/M metagenome (GOLD analysis project Ga0315298, IMG submission 203077) | Extremophilic microbial mat communities from Washburn Hot Springs, YNP, Wyoming, USA - WHS_1_MG | ecosystem: Environmental > Aquatic > Thermal springs > Hot (42-90C) | place: USA: Wyoming... | reverse complement strand
GGCCAAGTCGGCCTACGAATCCAGCGTTCAGCAGGCACTCAAAGCCCGCGATGAAGCGGTGCTCCAGGCCTGGAACGCCCGCAAACAGGCAATCGACGTTGCTTGGAAGGTCTTCGGAAAAGAATAGGCATGACGGACGCTACTGCTCTGAACCTTCAGTTGAAGCGTCTAGAGCAGTAGCGGTAGTTCCGCGATTGCTTCTTCTGGCGTCCGCGGCGTGCTGTTAATCCCCTTACGGCGCTTCTGTGCCAGTACGTAGTCAACAGCGCGGTCCAAGTATTCTATGGGCCTCGACAGGCCGACTATCTCTGAAAGGACGATTGTAACTTCCACTGTCCTGTCATCCCTGGGATAGTCGCCGGTTCTTATCATTGCCTCGGGCGCTGCACGACGCAAAGAATCACCAAGCTCCTTGAACGTCTGTATGTTAATCATTGACGATGGCGCTGTGATAAGGCAGAGAGCCCTCCGGCAGTCAGCCGGATTACAGTCAACGGAAAGCTCATTCATGGCCTCGCTCATAGCGTGCATGCTCCGTTCCGCCGTACCCGATCGAGCCTGTCCCGCGCTCATTGGTCCCCGTGACGGAACCTTCCCAGAGCCGAGAGCCGTCCACCCCGAAAGCGTATGCACCATGTCTCCGGTCCGGACCATGTTGGAGCCGATAAACCTCGGCTTCCGCTCTTCGCTCGCACACAGCAGGTTGTACAGACTTCCTACCACAGCTATATTCACAATCTCCAAATTCGCCTGGACCGCTGGCTCTTTTCTTAGGTACTTTTCATTATCAACCAGTAAGATAGCATCGGCAACTACATAGAGCGACTTAAGACAGGTTCCCGTATTATAGTCAGCACGTCTCTCAGACAATTCCTCCCGCTCAAACGGCAGAACTGCCAGCCCATAGACAGGCTTCTCCGGGTACGATTCCTTGAGCAATCTGGTCAACACTGCAATCGTACCCGACCCGGTTCCACCCGCAGTAGCTGCTGCCAGCAGAAAAGCATCGGTATCAGCGAACGAAGGGCTCCGGCGCAAAATGCCGATAATGCGGCCACCTTCTTCTCTGGCGATTTCAGCGCCCAGCTCATTTATCCTGCTGAGGCCGCCTCCGCTAGCCTTCGTCCCGCCGATAACGATACGGTGGTCCGTGTCAGGCCTGACAGTATCGAGAGCATCCAGGGCCACCGCATCGGTGTCAATCGCAAAGGCATCGACCAGAAAATCGATGCCGCGTTCGGTCTTTGCCTTCTTCCCCAGCCTGACAAACTGGTCGGCAATCCTGCCGCCGCACGAGCCGAGTCCCACAACCAGCAGTTTCAAACGACCTCCTCCAAAAACGCTTATGGCGTATATGCCAATTTCTGCAAGCTGATATGACAGGTGATTATATCAACTTGGCGCTGGCTATTCACCCGGCGGTCAGTCTGGCATACAACCCGGGACGTTCCTGTTCAACTGTATCCAGTATCTCTCGAACGAGTTGTGCCGGGTCACCGCGGCGGTCCGAAAGCCTCAAATACAAATAGTCCAGCTCTTCGTCATTGCACACGGCAACCAGCGGTATGCCGGAAGCCTGCCGCAGTTTCTTAAAGTAATCAGCCCCGTGGAAATGAAACGCCTTCAACCACCATTTTGTGTATTCCTCATAGCCAGGCTTGCCATCGAGCTGCCTCAGTGTCGCTTTTGCCGCCTTGTAACCGCAGGCCAGAGCCCCCACCACAAGCGTTTCAAACGCGGCTGCGGCATCACCAGTAACCAGCACACTGCCCGAGACCGGCTGGCGTATTGCCGTCCGAGGTTGCCCGGCATAGGCGGTGCGCTTCACCAATCGCGCCCGGCGGAACCATGAAGAGTATCGCGGCAGTTTCTTCAGCCCCAGAAACACCTCCTCCCCGGCAGATGTGGCTATCAGCGAGGTCAACCCCCCACGGTCAGGCTCAGGAAATGGCCCGACCATTACCATGCCCCGGCTCAGACTGGGGACCGCTATCATGAAGCACGGATTTCCCTCCTGCGAGACTTCCGGACTCATTTCTTCCATCACCCACTGCACCCCTTTAGACAGCCCGCCGATTACCCCACGATTTCCGTTCAGGCCAAGATATTCCACGATAGCCGAATTAAGACCATCGGCGGCAATTGCCGCTCTTGCGCCAAGCCACCACTCCTTCGACCCCGCCCGGACAAGCACCCTCACACCCGCGGAATCACTCTCAACCGCAAAGGCCGCGGTTCCTGACATTATGTCAGCCCCCGCCTTTCCTGCCTCGCTGACCAATCCGGCTAAAAGCGCCTTCTTACTGAAAATGGTTGCCCACGGCCATGACCGGTCATCAGGATAGCGCTTTACGGCGTGTCCGGACGGGGATAGATAAACAAGCTGATAGGATGGAGATAGTGGCCCGTGATACGGGACCTCCATACCAATATCCGGACAGCAGAAATAATCAACACCTCCGGCTTTCTTCAGATTGACTGATTCGGCATAAAAGCGGTCGCCGAGCCCGACCCCGGGTGAAAAGAAAGCTTGAGCGCAGGTACGGTTGACTTCAATTATCTGCCGTTTTTTCTCAACCAGGACGACCTTCAGCCCATCGGCCGCAGCCGTCCCGGCCGCCATGAGACCGGCAGGCCCGCCGCCGATGACTATCAGGTCATAATCCACTCAGACGACCTCCTCGCCCCGACGGACTTCAAAGCAGACCTTATTCACTGGATCGGGACACACCAGCGTCACTCTGTCAGGCCCTTCCTTCCACGGCAGAGAAGCGCCATACCGGAACATCGCCACGAAGGGGAAAATCGCCTGCTAGGCCCAGATACAGATACCTTTTGGCGTTTCATGGCCGCAGACAAACTCGTCGCCTACCTTATGACCGGCATTACACCGGCCCGTTTGAGAAACCACCCTGGCAACAACGCTGTAAGTAGCGACTCTGTCAGGCACCCGTATCACCTCCAAACGCACGGTGTGGTAACTACCTTTAAAATGACTATTCCGATAGAATCTGGTGCTGCGGTCTAACCAGCATCCCTACGCCTTCTTACGCGTCAGCTTCTCGTACAAAGCCGGACGCTCGGCCTTTATCCGGTCCAGTTTCTCCCCTACCATTTTTTGTGGGATACCAATTTCCCCCTGGCACAAAGAATAGATATAGTCCATCTCATCGTCAGTGCAGATCTGGGGTAGCGGATAGAGCGAAGAAATCATCTTGATATAGTCCGGCGTGTTAAAAGCGAAGGCCTGCTTCCACCAGGCGATATATTCCCGGTAACCACTGTGTCCGTTAATCTCCCGCTCAATTGCCTTCACTGCCTGAAAGCCGCAGGCTACTGCACCTTGAGTCCAGGTTTCCGCCGGGGCTCCGGCGTCACCAACCACCACGACATTTCCCGCCACCGGCTCCGAAATCGGGCCGTATACCACTGAGCGCCCCGTGCCCTCCTTCTTGATGATTTTCGCCTTGCGGAACATATAAGCCCAGTTGGGATGCTTGATGAAACCGTCAAGAATCCCTTCGGTAGAACAGTCGCCTGAAGTAAGCGTCCCCAGCTTAACCCGGTTCTCTTCAGACTGGCCAATGGCGATGAAGCCGAAGGGGTTGAGGCTTGGTATCAGCCATGTCAGCCAGGAGCACTCCGGATAGCCTGTTTCCACCCCTTCCATTATGTACTGGAGAAAAGCGGTCCGGCGCCTCATCAACACCGGCCGCTTCTGGTTGAACCCGGCGCTTTCGGCAATCAACGACAAAAGACCGTCGGCGGCGATAGCCGCCCTTGCCTCGACTGTCTCCTCCCCCGATACACTGCGAAGACGTACCCTCACTCCACCGGCAATATTTTCGGCACCCAGTCCGATCGTTTCTGCCCTTACCTCAGCGCCGGCTTTTTCGGCAGCGGCCAGTAGCTGGGTTACAAATGCCTCTTTATGATAGAAAAACCCCCAGGGACGCTCGTTCGGCTTGTAGCGATGGACAGGATTACCACTTGGCGAAAAGTGAATCCAGTTGAGGTACGGGCGCAGCGTGCCAACATAATCAAGCGAGAAGCCCGGCCTGTAGAAATGGAAGACTGTCTTATCAATCTGAATCTCAACGCCTACGGGATCAATATAGCCGTCAGCCTTCGTCTTGCCGCTCCCGGACGTACCCGAACCGGTGATTTTCCGCACATAGAATATCTGACTGCAGGCGCGGTTGATTTCAGTAATCCTCTTTTTCCGCTCCACCATTAACACCTTAAGACCGTCCTCCGCCGCCGTCTTCGCCGCCATCAACCCACCGGGACCACCACCAACCACGATGATGTCATACTTCATGGCCAATAGCCCCCCTTGTTAATACTCGACGATCCGTGACCACACCCGACATCACCCGACCCCAGGAACCTGACAGACGGCTACATTCTACAACACAGAGCAACAGCCATAAAGAAATCTCCTTCATCTTGCCTGAAAACATCGCAAGAACTACAATTGAAGTGAATCAAGCGACAAGATGAGGACAAGGAGGAATTCGACATGACTCAGGATTCCGCGCCGCAGACCCCGGCACCACAACCGCAGCCTACGATAAGTGAGCGCAGGAAAAACATGTGGGTTAGCATTTTGGGGCTTGTCGGACTTGTTGTCCTGCTGGTCGGCGTCCTAACCCCCTATTTCCCCTGGCCGTGGTGGTTGATTTTTGCCCTTATCTTCTGGATTGGGAGCGGAATTCTCAGCCGCTACTGGGGTGTGAAAAAGTGACGGCGCTTCGGCATCAACTCTCCTGACCGGTGTGGATGCGCCATCAGCCATTCAGGACAAACACGCCGATATTCAGCGCCGAGGCGAACGTAGCCCATAACACATACGGCATCATCAGCCACGCTGCCGCCCTCGATATCCAGAAGAACCTTGCCGTGGTGACGATTATGCCGAACCAGAGCAAGAGAATGACCACCATCCCGAACAGGGGCGACTTCAATCCGAAGAAGATGACCGACCACAGGATATTCAGCACCAGTTGTACAAGATAGGCTAGAAGCGCACCCTTGACACCCAGTGTCCTCAAGCCCTGACGCCATACCAGAAAAGCGGCCACCGCCATCAGTATGTACAGGACGGTCCACGCCGGGGCAAAGAGCCAGTCAGGCGGGGTGAAAATCGGCTTCTGCAGACCGGCATACCATGTTGGAATTGAGCTTGTCGTAAAAATGGAACCGATTGCAGCGACAAGGAAGACTGCCAGCAGACTGGCTATCAATTTGGCAACATCAGGGGCCCTGGAACCCGAAAGCACATCTCGCCTCCCTGAGAATTGTCTTCTTCATTATAGCATTAGGCCTCAAAGATAGAATCGTCTCCCTAAGGACAACACGAGACCGGATATCTGGCCCACGAACTAACTCGTCACCTGGCATTGCCAGACAATCCTGTCGGGCCGCCGAAACGGTCACTGCACCTTCCATCCGGCGAACGAGTTGACCTGACAAAACCTGTGTCCATGCGAAAACACCACAGGGTATCACCACGACGCTGGTCGTGAAAGGACAGAACCATGGTAGCGGTTATGTCCAGCGTTTCTTTGGCCACGTCAATGCCGCCACAGACTGGCGTGGGTCTTTTGCCCTCCCCCTCCACAATGGCCCATCCTTGCGAAATACGGGTTTTCTCCCGCGCAACTGTTCTGACTCTTCGAGCAGTCAGAGTGAGGCGATTAGGCTTAGCCACAGACTTCTCAGATCAAAGGTTAATCGATCGGCCGCACTCCGCTTCAGGAGGACGCGATATCACCTTCTTCAAGATGCAAGGTCAAGATGGGCTAGCACTACCCGCGCCACTTGGGACTAAAGAACAATGAATGGTAGCCCCAATCGCCGGTAGCCTGGAAGGCCACCTTTGCATGTCCGCCGGATGGTGCTGTCATTTCTATCAGCCCCATTGGAATATTGCTCACCCGACCCCGGCGCAACACCTCCCCGCCCTCGGTCATTCAGGTGAATGTACATTGTGTCACTTCTTGTTGGGCTACTGGCAAGAAATACCGTTAGGACCTTATGCTGTGGGCCCCCGGAATTCCGGGGGCCCACAGCATAACGCATCTCAGCAACCGACTATCAGTATTGGATTCACAATCACTACTTATTCATCCAGACATATTCAAACTTGTTATCTGGACCGTAGACCATGGGGGTAGGTTTGAAGTCCATTACGTAAGGATAGTAGTACAGGTTACCCTGCAAGAAAGCGCCGGGCATGACCGGTTTGTCCTGCAGAATTAGCCTCTCTATCTGCCTAGTAAGCTCGCGCCGCTTGTTGGTATCAAATTCGCGGGTCTGCTGCTCGAAGAGCCTATCCACTTCGGGGTTGGAATATTTCATGAAGTTGCTCGAGCCGCCCGTCTTGAAATACGCCATGTAGGCATCGGGATCGGGCAGGGAAGCATACAGGATTTCATTGAACATTTCCCACTCGCCGGCACTGCGGGCTTTATAGGCTTCGGCGTTGCTCGGGTAAGGCTTCAGTTCATAGGTAATGTTGAGGTACTTTTTCAGGGCATCACCGTACTGAATGAAGGATGGTTCGCTGTGAGCGCCGGGTACATTGGCGTAGACCATGCGCACCTTGAAGCCATCCTTGTAATTGGACTCCGCCATGAGCTTCTTGGCTTCGGAAACCCGCTGATCATAGGTCTTGCCCGCCCACCCCATGATCTTCATCACTTCAGACTCCGGATTGGCCCAGGTTCTGGCGAAAATACCGCGGTTGGGCTGGCCGAAATCAAGCGACCCGACGCGCGCCAGTAGCTGGTCTTCAGAACTGTAGATGAGTCCCAAGGCTTGAATAACCTTAGGGTCCTGGAAGGGCTTGAATTCCTTGTTAAGATATATCAGGAAGGGGGTGTCGGACTTCTGCTTGATAAACCTGGCATCCGGTGCTCCCTTGGTCATCTTATCAACATCACTCTGGCTGTAAAGAATCTGAATCGGGTTGAGCATATCGAGCTGCTTGGCGATAAAGGCGTCGGAGCCGCTCGTTATGCTTTTCATGATGTAGATCTGGATCCCATCCAGATAAGGCAGTTGCCTGCCGTACCTGTCTTTCTTGAAGTAGTTCGGGTTCCTCTCCAGTTCAAACATGGATTCCGGAACGTACTGCTTGAATTTGAAGGGGCCGGTACCGATAAGAAATCCCGTAGTCTTCGGATCAAGGTTCTCCGAGTGCTTGGGCTGGATCACTGCATACCCGTTGGCCAAAGCCAGCATGAACGACGGAGACGGATACTTGAGCTTAACCTTTACTGTATAGTCATCAACCCTGGCAACGCTTTCCATGGCCGCGAGTGTGGTAGCAATGCGGGCGGCCCTTTTGGGGTCGGCCATCTTCTGCAGGCTGTAGACCACGTCATCAGCAGTGAAGGGCTTGCCATCATGCCACTTGACACCCTGGTTAAGAATGAATGTTATTTCTGTGCCATCCGCGCCCAATTTCCATTCCTTGGCCAGATCACCGATGAGGTTGTCAAGAGCTGGCTCGCCCTTGTCAACATCCAGCTGGATAAGGTTGTTGTAGATGGGAACGCAGGGACCACCCGCCCAGGCCGAGGTCAGGCTGTGCAGGTCATATCCAGCCGGTCCGGCTATCTGGGTGTACCTGAGGATGCCACCCGTCTTGATTGTGGGCACCACGGGTGCCGGCGTTGGCGACGGAGATGGTTTTGGTGCAAGAGAAGGAGATGGCGACGGAGCCTGAGTGGGAGATGGCTTCGGCGGCGCGGCGGCTGGACCACAGGCCACGACCAATAGGATGACCACAGCTAGAACTGATAATAACAAAATCGATTTCTTCACGGCATTCCTCCTCGCTTAATAAATCTACCCTAGTACTCTAGATACTCGGGTAAGAGCGTGACTTTACTCGGCGCAACCTTATCTGCCATAAACGGAAAGACTGACCAGCGTCTCTACCTGCGGCCAGAACCGCGTTCACGGGCTGCACTCTCTTAGCAACTATCCACCTCCTGTAAGTCCGTTTTTTTCTTCGAAAGCTCTCAGGCGACAGGGTTTCCACCACGCCACGGCCGAACGATGTACTCATTTTCGCTGTTATTAATTTGTATGTCGGTCTTCAACGCGCTCGATAATTTCAATCAGTACGCCGCCGGGACAACGCAGATGTGCCAGCAAAACCCTGCCATGCCTTCGGCTTGAAATGAAAAAGGGGCCGGTCTGCGCCCTGATTCCCTTCGATTGCGCTCTCGCAAGTGTATCGACCAGGTTGTTGGTCTCCAGAGTTAACATGAAAAGTCCACGATTGGGAGGATGGGCTATGGGAGCCAGTGTGCGCCCTTTCACCGACAGTTCCATGAAGACCAGTACCAGTGATTCCCGGTCTCGGTCTCCGACAAATGCTATTTTGCTTGCCGTACCGCCCGGCAAAGCAAGAACAGTATCGACTGCCCCCTCCGGCAGAACCGCGTTCCGGGTAATGTCAAGTCCAAAGACGTCATGGTAGAAACTGGTTACCTGTGAAACCTCATCAACGATTATCAGGGAATGGTTGAGCCGCAAGTAGCCGGCTCGGCCGCATGAGTCTGTACCCTTTAGCCGATCGAGGTGGACTATCGGTACGTCATCCTCAACGATAGCTATCACCTCTCTCACTTTGTTACCCAGAGGAGCATAGGTCACCGGGTCTGATAGCGAACGATACCCCATGGCAACGAGCCGACGGAACACGGAGTCGATGTCATTTACGACAAACCCCAGATTAAATAGGCCGTAGTCCCAGTTTCTGGCGTATTTGCGAATCGTTAGATCGGCGGCTGGAGCAAATTCGAGTAGTTCGACTAGAGATGACTGCAGCGGGCTCTTCAATGTTACCGACCTCACAGCGGTTACGTTCTGAAGCCCCCACAATCTCTTGGCTTCATCGCAGTCAACTGACCGGTCATCTGTTACGGAGAGTCCGACAAAGTCACGGAAAAAAGATAGCGACTTTTCGGCATCACCAGTGCAAATTGAAACCTGCAAAATCCTTGAGGACGACATAGCCCGACCGTCACAAACAATAACTGATTCAGCCCATCACGTTAGGCCACCGCAACACTATTTGTGGAGAGGGGACCATCAAACCAAAACTGAGAAACATTGACCTCTCCCTTGCCAAGTTAACGGCGTCTCCCGTCTTGCTACCTCCCCATCATATGTGGTTCACGTTACCAATAATTTGCGGACAATCACGCAATCACTTGCTCTTGCCGAGTCACGGGCGCGTGAACACTCTATTAGTCAACGTCATTGTCTCGTCCGGGAGTTGCCCCTTTTTTCCAGTACACCCAACTCTTTACCCGCCCAGAGGACGTGTTTCAGCATGCGCCTCTGCGCGGACTCAGCATCGTGACTCTTCAGGACAGTCAGAATTTCGCGGTGCTCGGTTACTATCCTCTTTCCTGTACCGGCCGTGTAATCAACGTAGAAACTGAGGGCGATGGTGCTGAGAACGTCCATAAGATAATCTGTCACCAGTATTATGAGCGGGTTTTGGGTAGCCTCGGCGACCAAACGATGAAAGTCTGAAATACAGGGCTGCATCTCCACGTATTTGTCATGCGACGGCCTCTCACGCATCGCCTTTTCTGCCTCTTCCAGACGGGCCAAGTTACTTTCCAGTTTATCGATCGAATCATCTCGGATTCTCAGAGCGGCTAGCCTTGCCGCCTCCGGCTCGATTATGCTCCGGAGCTCCTGAAAATGCTCTCGAGTGAACTTACGGGATCCCAGGTAACCCTGAAGCAGGATTTTAAGGGGGCCGATTTCGGGTTGCCGAACAAACAGACCGCCGTTTCGACCCGTCTTCTTGGTAATGAGCCCAAGAGCCTCCAGCGCGCTCAAAGACTGTTTGACAACTATTAGACTCACGTTGAACTGGCTCGCCAGCTCGCGCTCATCGGGAAGCCTTTCTCCAGCGGTGAGTTCTCCAGAAAGAATACGCTGCGTCAATTCCTGTCGCACAACGTCAGTCAAACGTATAGTACGAACGGGCTCAAACTTGAAACTGAATTCTTTCACAGCCATGCCTTGCAGCGACTCAAAATTTAACTATGATATTATATCATATTAATTTCGGCACCTGTTGTCAATCGGCTTTCCAATGTGAACATCGCCATCCATAGTGAAACCTTGCAACACAGAGTACGAAGTCTGCTGCACTGGCTGCCGGCATTAACTGGACAGGCGCCAGGACAGCTTCCTTTGACGCTTTTGGAGAGAGGACACGGTAATTAGTAACGGCGGTGAGGTCATGAAAAGAAGCGTGGCTTTCAGAGTCCTCATCAGTGTTCCGCTGGTTGTGGTGCCATTGCCTGCCGCATGTACCGGTGAGAACTACCCCCACCCCAGGATCAACCTCAATTTCACTGCCACTGCCACCCCTTCTGGAGGGCGTACCGCTCTAGGTACTCGAGAAGCCGGCGGCAGTAGTCATCGGTGGCCGCAGCATTAACCCCGGCCTGTGACAGAAAAAGGGGACCTCCGGACCAGACCGGAAAGAGACGTCTCCGCCGGCTTCGGGACCACCGCCGCAACCCAGCCGCCAGCGACTGCCTGCGTGGCAGGCACGCTTTCGGACCAGCTCTGGCCCGTTTCCCGGTGAGGCCGGTCCACGAAGGGGTCTGAAGCCGGGGTGGAGCGGGTGACGGGATTCGGACCCGCGACAACCTGCTTGGGAAGCAGGCACTCTACCACTGAGTTACACCCGCCCGAAACAGCTTCATTCTAGCCGGAATGACGCAACATGTAAAGAGAATGTGATAGACTAGACAGCACCAGCTACAATGGTCCCGGTCTCATCATGAGGAAGACCTTGCTTAAGTCACTCGAAGACAAAGTCAACCCGAAGCATACCTCACTGCTGGTAGTTGACGTCCAGAACGATTTCCTTCACCCGGAAGGCTTCATGGCCAAACACACGCCGGCGTGGAGGCCAGTCGATGACATGGTCAGCCGGCTCGAACGGCTTGTTGCCGGCGCTCGTGAGTACGGAGCGTTCGTCGTCTTTGCCCGCAACTGGTTCAGCGACCTCACCCTGTCTCCGGTCATCAGAGAGCGCTGGCAACGTATCTGGCCCGGGCTCGAAGTCAGAATATGCTGGGAAAATCAGTGGGGCGCCGACTTCTACCGTGTCAGACCTCTCCCGGGCGAGCCAATTATCGTCAAGCACCGCTACAGTGCTTTCTTAAATACCGATCTCGACATGATCTTGCATAACCGCGGTATCAAGACGCTGGTAATCACGGGTTACACCACCAACGCGTGTGTCGAGACCACCGCCCGGGATGCCTACATGCATGATTACTATGTGGTGGTAGTCAGTGACTGTTGCGCCTGCCAAAATCCTGCTTTACACGAAGCAACTCTCAAGAGCATCGAAACCGGTTACGGCGTCATAGCCACCGCCAACAGACTCATGGCTATTTGGAAACAACATAAGAGTTAATCATGGACAAACTGCGGCTTGGTAGGACCGACCTTGTAGTTTCCCGCATCGGCTTTGGCGGCATCCCGATACAACGGTGCCCCGAAGAAACCGCAATCGCTGTCGTCCGCCGCTGTCTTGACTGGGGGATAAACTTCTTCGATACCGCTGCGGCATACACCAGTAGTGAAGAACGGATCGGTAAAGCAATCGCCGGTCGGCGTGACGGACTGGTTATCGCCACCAAGAGTACCGAACGTACACGAGAGGGCATAGAAGCTCACCTTAACCAGAGCCTGAAACGGCTGAACATTTCTTACATCGATCTATATCAATTTCACAGTGTAAACGACTTGGCCAATCTCAAGAAGGTCCTCGACCCGTCCGGACCACTGGCGGTACTTAAAGATGCCCAAAGGCGCTCCATAGTGAGACACATCGGTATCACCTGCCATCATAAAGACACCGCCAAGGAAGCGGTCCAATCCGGACAGTTTGAAACCATCATGTTTCCCTTCAACCTGATGACACCCGAACCGGCTCTGGAAATCCTGCCACTGGCCAGAAAGCATGAAGTGGGGTTTATCGCCATGAAGCCGCTCGAAGGGGGTATGGTGTCGAACGCCCCTCTGTCATTCAAATACCTGCTCCAATATCCCGATGTTTTCCCTATTGTTGGTATAGAACGTCCCGGTGAAATCGATGAAATCATGGAGGTAGTCAACGGAAATAGTCGTCTTTCGGCAACCGATATCAACGAGATTGAGCGGATGCGTCGCGAGCTGGGGAACCAATTCTGCCGCCGCTGTGATTACTGCCAGCCCTGCGACCAGGACATCCGGATATCAGCAGTCCTTCCGATGCGCGGTCTAATGAAACGCCTGCCCCGAGAAAGTCTCTTCACCGGCATGGTCAGGGAAGTCATGTCCAGGGTGGCCACATGTACGGCCTGCGGCCAGTGCGAAGAACGCTGCCCCTACCGGTTACCGATCCGCAAACTACTTGTCGATGCCGTTACCTGGTACGAAGCCGAGCGTGCCAGATTTACCGCTGAAATCACCACACGAAGCAGTTCCTAGCTACACATTTTCCCGGACATCAATCCTGCCGATGGAAAAGCTCAATCATTACACCAACCGGCCCTTCCACTGTGGCCGCACTCAGCTTACCATGCCGGTTTGTTTTCCAATCAACAGGACCGGACAGGACAGTGAAGCCGCGTTCCCGACAACTCCTGAGGGCGGAAGAGAGGTCATCCACCTCGAAGGAATACTGGAAAATCCCGAGGTTCGGCGGCCGGGCAGCCTTTGCCAGGGACTCTCCTCTGAGCGATATATTCAGAAACTCCAGCACCATCGAGTTCTCGTCCTTCTTACCAAAGAAGCAGGTCGTGACGCGGTGCCCTTTTGGTAAGAGGATAACGTCATCAATCAAGCCCTCCGGAACCACCATTTCACCCATCTGATCGAGCCCGAGCACTCCACCGAAGAACTCCTTGACCCGTTCGTGACTGTCCACCATCCAGGCGCTGTGGTCAAGACGTACAATGTTGCTGGCTACCGGATATTCCTCGGCCTTCACCCGCATGAAGTTGTCAATGAGAACGCCTTCAGGGCCAACCAGGGTAACCTCTTTCACCGGCCATGGCACCCAGTTTGGTTGGTACTGAATTGGTGGAGACACGAACCTGTAACCTTTAGCACCAAGCTCCTGATAGAGCCTGTCAACATCCTTCACCAGGAATGTGAAGCAGTAAACCCCGTAGTCCCAGGCTCTGGCTCTTTCGCGTATGCTCCGCCCGGTATTCGGCTTGAACTCAACCAGCTCCAGAAAGGTCTCCCGAAGGTCGTTCTTGAGTGCCACCCGCCGGGCTTTCGTCCCGGCAGGCAGGTTCCACAGCCGGCTTACCCACTCAGAGGCAAGCTCCTCATCCTTGACCACCTTCATCCCAACGTAATCACGGTAGAACTCCAGGTTCTTCTCAATACTGCTGACGCTCAGGCTGATACTGTGGACGCCCCGTATTCCCATGGGCCCCTCCTCAAAAGACAAGGCTAAAAGCGATTCTACCCCCTTTACCGTGGCAGGACAACGCCTGGCTTTTACACCGACCGGGCCAACCTGTATCATTGACTGTGAAAGGCGCTCCGGAGTAAAGGCCATGGCGCGGATGATCCCGGCAACCCTGCCGGACGAAGTCAACAGTCGGGCGGAGCGGGACTTGTTCCCAATCCTGCGCGACCGTCTTGACGACAGCTTCACTGTCTTCCATTCCTTCAAACTCCTGACACGCAACCTCCAGCAGAAGCTTGTCGAGGGCGAGCTTGACTACCTTATCTTCTCACCGGAGCGTGGCTTTCTCGTCCTTGAAGTTAAGGGGGGCGCCGTCACCTATGACGGCGAGACCGGCACCTGGCTCCAGAACGGACGACCTTCCAAAGACCCTTTTGCCCAGGCGCGCACTTCAATGCACCAACTTCACGGTTTCCTGAAGAAGTACATCAAGGCGGAGCCGCCACTGCCGCTGGCCTATGCCGTTTGCTTTCCGGACGTTTTTACTCCCCTGCGTATCATGCCACCCGGTACCGACTCGCAAATCTGCCTGACCGGCAATGACCTTAACCACCTGCAAGACAAAGTCATTGCCGTCCTGCACCTGTTTACCAAGAGTGCCGTAAAACCCCTCGATTCCCTCGATCAGGACCGCCTGCGGCGCGCCATTATGCCTCACTGCGAGTACGGGCAATCTCTCGTTGACCGGATCGGTCAGACCGAACGGCGTATCCTGGCTCTTACCGAAAACCAGTGCGTTCTTCTGGACTTCATCCATGACTTCAAGCAGGCGCTCATCAAAGGTTGTGCCGGTTCGGGGAAGTCCGTAATGGCGGTTAAGAAGGCACGCGACCTCTACAGCGAAGGCAAAACCGTCCTCCTTCTCGCCTATAATCAGATGCTCGGGAAGCGCCTGACTGCGACCCTGTCAGATATCAGCGACCGCGTCACCGTAGCCACCTACCACGACTTCTGCATGGCACATCTCCAGAGAAACGGGCGTCTGCCGCCGGTACGTCAGAACGACCGGAAATACTGGGAACAGGATATCCCCGATGCCTTCTTCGACCTCGTCAGAGAACATCCGCTCAACTTTGACGCAGTTATCGTTGACGAAGGTCAGGACTTCCGCACCGAGTACTGGGTTACCATTTCCAGCCTGGTCAAGCCTGATGGATGCTTCTACATATTCTATGACCCGCGCCAGAACCTCTACGGCAGCGAGATGCAGTTTCCCTTCCATCAGCCTTCGCTCACCCTGACTAAAAACTGCCGGAACACGAGGAAGGTCTTCGAAAGGCTGAGACCTTTTGGCGCGGCCTGGATGCGCCTCGCCGAAAACGCTCCGGAAGGCGAGGATGTCGTCGAAGTCCACTCGCCTTACCCTCACGTCAGACTCCACGAGTTGCGCAGTATTCTCCACCGGCTGATAAACGAAGAGGGGCTTTCTCCCAACCAGATTGTTGTCCTTGGCGGCCACTCCATGGCGCATACCTGCATCGGTAACAATACCAGCCTCGGCAATTTTACTATCAGTGAAGCGGCTGACGAGAACCCGAACACCATCCACTACCACACCCACATGAAGTTCAAAGGCTGCGAAGCAGATGTCGTTATTCTGCTGGATGTTGACCCGAAAGACGAACGCTGGTCCGATACTGGACTATATACGGCGATAAGCCGCGCCCGGCATGCTCTTTACATCATTTGGGCGGACTAGCCGGCCACCGTTCAAAAAACTCGACCATGACGCCGGCCGGCCCGGATACCATTACCGCCCGCATACGTCCATAAGCCAGCCTCCGGAAATCAACCGGTCCGGAGATTACCTTGTACCCGGCACCCCTGACTGCTCCCACTACTGCGTTCAGGTTGGGCACCTCGAACGAAATCGCGCAGACACCGAGATTTGGTGCCCAGGCCGCTTCATCAAGACGCTTTCCAGGTGCCGATAGGGCAATCAGGACGACCATCGGCTCACGGCTGGCCTGCCTGCCCACAAAAGCCAGCTCGGCCCTGGTCTTCTTCGGCAAACCCAGAATGTCGTCCAGCGTACCAGGGGGCAAGGTAACACGGTTTATCAGGTCAAAGCCTGCAATGCCGCAGTAGAAGTTCAACGCCTCGCCGATATCCGGCACAATCTGGGCAGAATCGGCGATGCTCAGGTACCTGCCGGGAGATTCTTTAGGAGGCACCGCTACCCGCTCAAGATGGGCCAGATGAACGTTGTCGGGACCGATAATGACGGTTTCCCTGACCGGATTGCCAAGCGGATTATACTCAACCGGTGGGTGAACCGAGCCGAATCCCTTGTCAATCAAACGACGGTATATGGCATCAACACCTTCCACGAAGAAGCAGATATCGTAGATACCATAGTCCCAGTCCTTCACTTTCTTCCGTATTGGCTCACCCGTCATCGGCTGGAAAAGTACCAGTTCGATGCGCGTTTCCTGGAGGTCGTTGGAGAGGCACACGGCACGGGCTGACGTCTTCGAAGAAAGTCCATACAGCCCCACTATCTCCTCGCGAGACAGACTTTCGTCAGCTCTCACCCTCATACCGGCCAGGTCACGATAGAAGGCCAGCGATTGCTCAAAATTGCTGACGCTTACGATAATCCTGTCAAAGGTGCCGCCTGTCATACCCTTTCCCTCGGTCTGATCCCGGCCAGAGCTCTCTGAACCGTTCCCTCAACTCTAATTTTACTACACCGGTGGTAAGTAAGTGCTCCGCACCACGATTGGCTCCGGAAGGGGTCAGCCCCAGCCTCACACAAAAAGGCAGAGTGCGGCATCTCGTCTAATCGGCAAACAAGCTCCGGTATCATGTCCGGCCGGAGGCGGACTTCCACAAGAACATTCCGGACGCTGCCATGACCACAGCGGCACAATTGGTGACCACGCAGGTCTTGATATTGACAACACCGTTGTCTGGTATCATACTTTTGATCGTTAGTCCTTTGAATTGATGCCAGCCGATTGTTCCGTGCCATTGTTTTAACAGTATTACACCATGACAATGGAAAAATAACTCGGAATTACACCATGACAATGGAAAAATAACTCGGAGGGAGGAAAGCTAATGAGAAAGACCCTGCTGTTCTTCTCGGTTCTCGTCATCCTAGCGCTCCTGGCCGCATGCGGTCCGGCCACCACACCGCCTCCAGCTACCCCCAAGCCGGCTCCGGCACCAAGTCCAGCACCGGCTCCCGCTCCCGCTCCCACCCCCACCCCCAGTCCAACACCACCCGCGGCTCCTAAATTCGACCTTGTATCCAACAATTACAGCACGGCCACGCCCAAGACCGGCGGCATCATCAAATACGTGCAAATTTCCGGACCGTCAGGTTTCGATGTCCACACCCTTCAATCGGCATGGGCGGGCGGTCTGGTCGTCCCAATTTTCAACAACCTAATCCAGATTAACCCGATGTACCAGGACGCGACCACCGCCAACATTATCGGCGACCTTGCCAAGGAGTGGAAAATAAGCCCTGACGGCACCGAGATTACCTTCTACCTTCACCAGGGCGTCAAATGGCATGACGGCAGTCCTTTTACGGCCGATGATGTTGTCTACAGCCTGCAGAAGATGGCTGACCCCAAGCGGGCGGCACGTGTAGCTGCCACCTTCGCCGCCATGGAAAGCGTCACCAAAGTCGATGATTTTACCGTCAAAGTTAAGACCAAGTTCCCATCACCATCATTTCTCCTCGCCCTGTGCAACGGATACGCCGTCATCATGTCGAAGAAGTCCGAGACCCTTGACCCTAAGACTCCTGCCTTCCTCGTCGGCACCGGCCCCTTCAAGTTTAAGAATTACGTGCCCGAATCTCTGTTTGAGCTCGAGAGGAATCCCAACTACTTCAAGAAGGACAGCGCCGGCAGGCCTCTTCCTTACCTTGATGGCATTCAAATCTATATCATGAAGGGTATGGGTGCCGGAGCTGATGCCTTCATTGCCAAAAAGCTCGACCTGATTAACCCGATGCAGGTGCTTTACCTCCAGAGCGACGTGGACAAAGTGACTCGGGGTGCGCCCGATGCCAAGTTCATTCCGGTCAAGGCCAACACGCCTTACATGATTTACCTCAACAAGACCTTCAAGCCGTTCCAGGACCCGAAGGTGCTACAGGCCATGGGCCTCATCTACAGCTCGGAAGACCAGATTCTGGCACGTTTTGGTGCGCCGAGTTTCGGCCAGCCAAACCGCGGTATCTTCTCACGTACATGGGGCAATTCTGAAGCCGATGTACAGAAGATTATGGGCTGGGCCGGCAAGACCTACGACCAGCGTGTTGCCGAAGCCAAGGAACTGATGAAGCAATCAGGGTTCCCGGACGGCTTCAAGATACGTATGGTCTACGCCAATGTACCCGGCGCTCACAGCGAACCATCCTTCATTCAGTACGGTGATGCCCTGAAAAAGTACCTCAACATTACCTACGAACTGAAGCCATACCCGAGCAATGCTGAGGCTTACAAGGCACGTGACGCCGGCGAATGGGAGATGTTCAACGAAATCCTCTACATCTCCCTGCCCGACCCCGATGGCTACATGTCCTACTTTAAGACCGGCGGCGCCAGCAACTTTATGAAATATTCCAATCCAGAGGTTGATAAGCTGTTCGACCAGCAGACCCGCGAATTCGATGCCGTTAAGCGACGTGAGTTAACCTTACAAATCGAAAAGCTCATCCTGCAGGACAAGCCAGTAATGCCAGGCGCCTTCCTGACAGGAAACCTCTACTACTATCCCTACATAATGAATTTCGGACCAACAGCAATGGTATACGGGCCGGAAAATAAGTTCGAAATGACCTGGTTTAACAAGTAGCCGGCTTCATCGCCTGATTTGTTCTTCCCCTGAGGTGAGCGGCCGGTGGCCGCTCACCTCAGGCTATCAAGAGACTTACTTAGACACAATGCGGAGAGAAGGTTGAAAGCCTATATCCTTAAGCGGTTACTCTGGGCAATCCCAACTCTGCTTGGCTCGGTTACTATCGTCTTCATACTTATGAACATATTGCCGGGTGACATCGCTCAGATTCTACTAGCCAGCGAATCAGGTCGGATCGATCCTCAACAGTACGAAATCCTTCGCCAGCAGCTCGGCCTCAATCTCCCTTTATGGCAGCAGTACTGGAACTGGCTGTCCGGGCTATTTCGCGGTGACTTCGGCGCTTCGCTCTGGACTGGGCGACCGGTACTCGGCGAAATAGTGCACCGTCTGCCTTATACAGGCTCGCTGGTTATCCTTTCAGTTGCTCTGACCATAATCACAGCCATTCCCATAGGCATTATCTCAGCAATATATCAGGACAAATGGCCCGACTACGTACTTCGAGTCCTGGTAATAGGCGGCATTGCTATTCCTAACTTCTGGTTCGGCCTCATGGCCCTGCTTTTCCTGGTACTGGCCTTCCGTTATCACGCCCCGCTGGGATACGCAACCCTCTGGACAGACCCCTTAGCCGCCATACAGCAGCTCGCCCTGCCGGCTTTCACCCTCGGCTTCCGTTCCGCCGCCTCGTCGGCAAGGATGATGCGCTCGTCGATGCTGGAGGTGCTCCGCGAAGATTACATACGCACTGCCCGTTCCAAAGGACTCACCGAAAGGGCCGTGGTCTACATCCACGGCCTCAGAAATGCCATACTGCCGGTGGTCACCATGTTCGGTATGCAGATCGCCTTTCTCTTTTCAGGAACGGTTATTATTGAAACGGTCTTTAACATCCCGGGAATAGGGCTTCTCATCCTCGATGCCATTAACCACCGCGATATAATTCTGGTCGAGGGCTGTGTCGTTTTCATGGTGATCGTCGTCCTGGTTACCAATCTCCTGACCGACCTTGTCTACGGCTGGATCGACCCGCGAATCCGCTACAGCTAGGATTAGAGACATATGGCAACAACTGCGATTGCTATTCAGCCAAAAAAGAAATCCCCGCTCCGGAGCGCATGGAACACGGTATGGGCCTTCTCCAAGGCAAAGCCGCTTGGGGCAGCCGCCGGAGTCATCCTGATAGTTATGATTATCATCGCCATTATCGCTCCACTAATTGAGCCTTACAACCCCCTTGATTCTAACGTCCAGGAACGTTTCCAGGCACCGTCATGGAAACACCTGATGGGAACTGATAATCTGGGGCGCGATCTCCTCAGCCGTATCATCGAAGGCACAAGAATAGCCCTGCTGGTAGGAATACTGTCCTCGTTTATCGGCACCACGGCAGGTATCATTCTCGGCATCATAAGCGGTTATCTTGGTGGCCGCTTCGACCTGTATTTCCAGCGGCTCATGGACATGATAATGTCGTTCCCTTATCTCATCCTGGCAATGGCTATTGTGGTGGTCTTCGGTGGTTCCATCTTTAATGTGATCATGGCAATTGCCTTTCCGATGATCCCTACCGCCAACCGCGTCTCCAGGTCAGTGGCTATGTCCCTTAAGGAGACCACCTTTATCGAGTCCGCCAGAGCGGTCGGCGCCGGCCAGACCAGGATTATCTTCCGGCACATACTTCCGAACACCGTGGCTATTTACCTTATTGTCCTTACCTCCGCACTGGGCAATTCCATCCTCGCCGAAGCCAGCCTGAGCTTCCTCAACCTCGGTGTTCCACCACCTCACCCTTCATGGGGCCGTGCCCTTAACGAGGCCATGCAGTACTTCTACACATCGCCCTGGATGGCCATATTCCCCGGGATCGCCATCAGCCTGGCCGTGTTCGGTGCCAACCTGCTCGGTGACGCATTGCGCGACGTCTGGGACCCCCGCCTGAAGAGAATATAGGTCTATTCTTGTTCCCATGTTAACAAAAAGAGGGCGCTCCGCGGATGCGCCCTCTTTATTTCACTCCGTCAGGCCGAATACTAAGAATACAGATGGCAGGCCACCCAGCGGCCTTCGCGTTCCTTAAGAGGCGGCACTTCCTTGGAGCAGATATCCATCCGGTCGCGGCACCTCGGATGAAAGGTGCACCCCGGCGGCGGCCTCAGCGGGCTGGGTATCTCACCGGTCAAAATAAGCCGCTGCCGCTGCCGCTCCAGCCTCGGGTCGGGAATCGGCACCGCTGAAAGCAGGGCCTGACTGTAGGGATGCATCGGCCTGTTGTACAGGCCGTCACTGTCGGCCAGCTCCACGATCTTGCCAAGATAGAGTACGGCAATCCGCTCGCTGATGTGTTTGACCATGGATAAATCGTGGGAAATGAAGAGCAGTGTCAGCCCCAGCTTCTTCCTCAGGTCGTCCATCAGGTTGACTATCTGAGACTGGATGGACACGTCCAGCGCCGAGACCGGCTCGTCGCAGACCATGAAATCGGGGCTTGTCGCCAGCGCCCGGGCGATGCCGATGCGCTGGCGCTGGCCACCGCTGAACATGTGCGGGTAACGCTGGGCAAACTCCGGCTGCAGTCCCACCAGTTCCAGCAGCCTTGCCACCTCGTCCTTTATCTTCTGGCCCCCGGCCAGCTTATGGATTACCAGCGGCTCCCCGATAATGTCGCCCACGGTATGCCGCGGGTTCAGCGAACTATAAGGGTCCTGAAAGATTATCTGCATGCGGCGGCGCATCCGCCTCAGCAGAGCATGGTCGGCATGGCACAGGTCGACCCCGTCGAAAAGCACCTGGCCCGAGGTCGGCTGGTAGAGCTGAAGAATGCACTTGCCTATGGTCGTCTTGCCCGACCCCGACTCACCCACCAGGCCCAGTGTCTCACCTTTCTTTATCTGAAAGGTAACGTCATCGACCGCCCTGACATCGCCAATCTTACGCTCGACAATCAGCCCCCGGGTGACCGGGAAGAATTTGCACAGGTTCCTGACGTCAATCAACACGCCATTCTTTGCCAAGTGACTTCCTCCTGTGACTAGCAGCAGGCCACCCAGTGACCGTCGGTAACCTGCCTCAGCGGCGGCCAGTCCTTCCGGCACTCCGGCCTGGCAACAGTACACCGCGGCGAAAAGGCACAGCCCGGCGGACGGTTCACCAGGTCCGGCGGCTGGCCCTCAATGGTGACCAGACACTCACCCCGGCCATGGTCAAGCCTCGGCACACACCCCAGTAACGCTCTGGTGTAAGGGTGCCGGGGATTGTAGAAAACCTCGTCCACCGTGCCGCGCTCCACAATCCGGCCGGCATACATGACATTTATTCGGTTGGCGTACTTGGCCACTATCCCCAGGTTATGCGTGATCAGCAGCACCGCCGAGTTGGTCCTTTTGATTACCGACGCCAGAAGCTCCAGCAACTGCGCCTGTATCGTCACGTCCACCGCCGTCGTCGGCTCATCGGCAATTATCAGAGACGGCCCGCACGATAGCGACATGGCAATCATCACCCGCTGCCTCATGCCGCCGCTGAACTGCCCGGGGTACTGCCCAAGCCTGGTCTCACCCCCGGGAATGCCTACCGTCTCCAGCAGCCTGACGCTTTCCTTGACCACGTCCTTCCTGGCAATCACTCTGTGTGCCAGCATCCCCTCCCCCAGCTGCCGCCCGATGGTGAACACCGGGTTGAGGCTGGTCATCGGCTCCTGAAAGATGACCGCAATCCGCCGGCCCCTGATTTCCCGCATCTGCTCCGGTGTCAGCTTGAGCAGGTCCTGACCATCAAATATCGCTTCACCGCTGATCTTGCCCGGCGGCTCCGGTATCAGCCGGATGAGGGAAAGGGCACTCACCGTCTTGCCGCAGCCCGACTCACCGACCAGCGCCACTATCTCCCCGTGATTGACATCATAGCTGATGCCGTCAACCGCCTTCACCGGCCCGCGCCGCGTGTCAAAATAAGTCTTAAGATTCCTGACTTCCAACAGCACTTTGCACTCTCTCCGTCATAAAACTCCGACGTATGAATTATGTCAATGTGCTTCACATTCTGGGCGCCGCTGCCTCCGGCGCGGGGTACGCTCCTGTCCCTATTTCCATTGCAGAAACTTCTTGCTCTCGGCCATCGAGTCCATGATGGAATCCGGAAGTTTCTTTGCGAACATGTTGGGCGGGAACTTCGGCACGTAGTTCTTATAGAACTCCATGTAGAGCTCTTTCGGGAAATACGGTATCTCATGGGTCTTGCGGTACTGACCCATCGGCAGAAAAGCTACAATCATGGTCTCGGCTGAGCTCGCCGCCTCCACAATTATCTTACCATTGTTATCAATGATCGCCGAATGCCCGGCGCCGAGGTCGAAGAGCGAGTCGCCCATCGGCGAAAGAGCATTGTTGACGAAGACGCCGAAGTAGTCGCCCTGCATGCACTGGGCCTGGAAATCAACGCGGAACGTCTGCTCCCCGGCACCACCCATCCAGACCATCGGATGCACTATGGTCTGACCCGCACCGGCCGTCATGTACCGTATGACGATTTCCGCCCCCTTCATGGCGTAAACGCGCCCCATCTCCGGCTCCAGTGCCTCCGGAATAATAGCCAAGTTACCAATGTCGGTATGGCAAATCGGGAACACCTCATCCCAGCCATAACGTTCAACATATTGATCGAGTACATCATGCACCGTGGTGGAAAAGCCCATGCCCGACATATTCCGCATCTTCCAGTGTCTGTAGACAATTTCGCCGGTCGGGCCGACGATAATACCCAGATTCATGAAATGACCCGGCCAATCACTCAACTTGCCGTAGCAGCCGAACTCAATATAACAGTTATACTGCTTCGCCTTCTTCCCGATAGCCTCCGTTTCCGGTCCCGGTACATCAATTGCCACCTTGAGCGCCTGCTGGCGGTTCCACCTGAAGCTGAACCCGGATAGCGGAAACTCGTGGAAGCACAGCAGGTCCTTCGGCCCAAAGCCCTGGGCCAGGTCAATCAGGTTGAGGACGTGCTGTAACTTCTCTTTTTTCTCTTTCTCCGGGTTGTCCGGGTCATGGACCTCCTCCACCACCGATTGCACGATGCCGACGCTGACCGGGTCCTTACGAACTGGTAGCTTTTTATAGGTTCCTGGGTTCTCAGCCATTTCTACTTCTCCTTGCCAATAACGCTCTTATGCCGAGCCTGATACATGGCTGCGTGCTGTCTCTATCACCGTCTGGTCCTGGCATACCAGGCCGCCATCAGGCCGGCCTGCCTGCCGAAAACGATATTTCCTGAGTGATAGCAACCGGTGCCGGCCCCCTGGTGACCCATCACTTCGCCGGCAGCATAGAGGCCCGGTATTATCTTCCCTGTGGTATCCAGCACCTCCATCCGGGAATTTACCGCTGGCCCGCCGCAACTTGCGATGACCATAGTGCCCGTCTTGATACCGAAGAAGGGCGGGTTCTCAATCTTGAACGACAGTTCCTCGCGCCCGAACTCCTCGTCTTTCTTGTTCTCGACAGACCTGTTCCATCTGGCAACCGTCTCCACCAGAGCCTGCGCCGGAATGCCCAGCTTGCCTGCCAGCTCCTCAATGGTATCAGCTTTCTTGATAATAATGCCCTCGTTAGCCTTCTCATCAAACCACTCCCAGGAACGTTCCGGCACGCCGAATATCGGCGAAAAAATCGTCTTGTTGCTCGCCCTGATTTTGGCGTCGAGAATGATGTTAAGAACCAGGTCCGGCGTGCCAGCGATGGCCTCCTTGAGCGGCGGTAGATAGCCGCCAATGTCCTCCCTGACCACTCGCTTACCCAGTGAGTTGACCCAGATGGCTCCGGGATACTTGACCATGTTCACGTGGGCAATTTCGCGAGTGGGATCCTCGGGGTTTGGTATTCCGCCACCGTATGGTCCGGTTGGCAGTGTATGGTCCATATTGACAATGGCGGCACCAACTTTCTCGCACATCATCAGCCCCTCGCCGCGGGCAAAGGCCGGCGTGTGGCTCGTGATAATTGCAGCCTTTGGCAGATTCTTCTTAATCAATTCCGGATTACTTCCAAAACCACCCGTGGCGATAACCACCGCCCCGGCCAGATAGTCCGCTTCCCTGCCATCCTCACCCCTAGCCCTGACTCCGACCACCCTGCCATCCTTCTGAATCAAGCTCTGCACTGAGGTGTTCACTTTCAGCACCAGGTCACCGCGCTCAATGCGTTTCTTATAGAGCGGCTCCAAGAAACGTAGGACAGGTCCGAAAAGGGCATACGACCGGGGTACCGACCAGGGGTCGCCATACTGGCCGGGAAGTGCCTTGTCCCACGGCGGAGCAAAGGCGCCCAGGCTGTCGAGGAAGTCAACAGCTTCTCCAGCATGTTCACAGTAAAACTTCAACACCTCCGGGTCGCTCCAGGCCCGGGTGTTGGGCCAGCGCATCAGGTCAGCATAGAAAAGCGAAGGCGAGTCGTTAAATAGACCGGTCTTGTACTGGAGTTTGGTACAGGCACCGGTAAAACTACCGCCGCGCGTTGACCAGACTCCGCCAGCTCTCGGCATTTTATCAAAGTTTATGACTTTAGCCCCAGCATCCGCAGCCGCCATCGAGGCTATCATGCCTGCGCCCCCAGCACCTACAACAATTACATCAAACTCCATCTAAACCTCCATCACGTTGTCGTTGAGGCAGACAACGATTTCCAATATATTCTGCGTAGCAACCGATGTCAATGATTTGGTCGCGCGTGGTCACAATAACGGCCACGTCCTACGCCGCTGATTGACCATGCCGGCAATTCCAATGGTAAAGTTGCGGCCACACTAATTGACACTACGAACTACCCTCTGCTAGATTACCATCCCCATCACCTGCAGCATGGGTAGCATGGAATTTGATTTCGATACGGTCATCGACCGCCGTAACACCGGCTCGGTAAAGTGGGACCTCGCCGAGGCACGTCTCGGCTACCGTGACATCATCCCGATGTGGGTGGCCGATATGGACTTCCGTGCCCCGGAGCCAATCATCCAGGCTCTGCGCAAGGTAGCGGACCACGGCATTTACGGCTATGCCGCCCGTATGCCATCATACTACGAGGCTTTCATCAGCTGGATGAATCAGCGATTCAACTGGGATATCAAGCGGGAGTGGATCGAGTTTACTCCGGGCGTGGTTACGGCGGTCAACCTTGCCGTTAGAGCCTTTACACAACCGGGCGATGAAGTCATCGTCCAGACGCCGGTATATTATCCATTCTTCAGCGCCGTAACCTGCAACGGCCGCACCCTGCTCGATAACCCGCTCCGGCTTGAAAACGGCCGGTACATCATGGATCTCGCCAGCCTGGAAAAGAAGATGACCCCGCGTACCAGACTGATCCTGCTGTGCAGTCCGCATAATCCCGGCGGCCGCGTCTGGAACAAAGAAGAACTGACGGCTCTGGGAGAGTTGTGTCTGAAACACGGCATCATTGTCGTCTCCGATGAAATACACTCCGATATTGTCTATCACGGTTTCTCTCACACTGTCTTCGCAACACTCAGTCCGGAGTTCGCCCAGAATTCCATTGTCTGTACCGGCGTCAGCAAGACATTTAACCTGGCCGGCCTCGCGATATCCAATATCGTTATCCCCAATGCCGACTTGAGGAAGCGCTTCCACGACGAAGTTGCCGCATGCGGCCTTACTTTATCGAACATCTTCGGTCTGGCCGCTGCCGAAGCCGCCTACCGTCACGGGAAGCCATGGCTCGAGGCGCTCCTGAAATACCTTGAGGGTAATCTGGACTATCTGACTGACTATATAGTCTCAAATATTCCGGGCATCAAAGTCGTGCGCCCTCAGGGGACCTACCTTGTTTGGCTGGACTGCCGCGATCTCCCCATCAGCGGCGAAAGGGCCCGGAATTTCATGCTGGCCGAAGCCGGAGTCGGCCTTGAAGAGGGCACCATCTTCGGTGCTAAAGAGATAGGTTTCTGGCGGATGAATTTCGCCTGCCCCCGCTCAATTTTGAAGCAGGCCATGGAGCGCATCGAGACGGCCGTCAGGAAGCTGGCTTAGCCGGTTAATATATTCTTTCTCGGTAACTGAGCCATCATGTAGCCGCCTGCTGGGCCGCCATCTTCTCCATATTCTTCATATTCACCAGCCGGCCCGGACTGGCGATGTTTTTCGGATCAAGGTCCTTTTTTATAGCGGCGATATACCGGTGTATGTTGGCGTACTTGTGGCCAGTAAGCGAGGCATCAAACGGGTCATTAGCGCTGAAGATATGGTTCTCATTGTTGTACTTGACCACATGCGGCATAACATTCTTGGCAAACCACATTTCAAATTCAACCGTCTTATCACCAAAAGCGCCTACCGCCGTGGTGACAATACGTCCGTAATCAGCCAGCCACATCTTATGGTTCTCATTACCCATGTCGTACAGACCGCCATCACCCATTGGCGGCGTCAGCAACTTCTTCAGCCGCCAGCCCTCCTTGATGCTCCGGATAGCATCATAAAGAGAATCACAGGCACCGCCGGTGCCGCTCAACGGCCCGAGCCTCATATAGCGGCCGCGGTGGGTATCACGCACCGCTGACGCCGTGAGTGAGTCGTGAAGCCACTCCATTTCCCGTTCGTCGATCGGCTTGCCGCCGTACTCATCGGCAATCTGCTTCAGCACCTGCTCCTCATACGCCATCTGCTTTGGCCCGGCGTAAGCCCAGAGTGTCATCATCACCATGTGCCCGCCGTGATGAATCTGCTCCTGCCAGTATGGCTCGTGCCACTTTTTCCAGAACTCCTCGCGCGACCCGGTCGCCAGCATCAGCAATTCCATAACATTTGACTGCGAAGCCACAGCGCCGATTTCTGCGATGGCCAATTCGCGTATCACTTCGACGCAGGCCTCAAGTGACGGGTACGAGTAGACAAATGTCCTGAAGGTATCGCGGGGCAACACGCTCTTTTTCTCCGGCTGGACACCCTCGGTCGGGATAATCTTTGGCCCGGGCCACGGAAAGAGCTTCACAGCCGCTTTGGTCACGGTGCCAAAGGCCCCCATCGGACCAAGCGCCCCGGCCCGCCATAGGCCATGAGAATCAAACCCCGGACCCTCCCCCCACCAGTACTCCTCCTTGCCCGTGGCCAATGATCCGGTACGCACAATTTCACCGGTAGGCAGTACCCACTCAAAACCGAGCAGGCTGCGGCCACGACCGGTCCGCCATCCCGTCCACTGGGTATTGGCACCGAGATGTGTCGCCAGCGCCGAACCTTGAGAACCGGCGCCGGTAACCCCGGCAAAAAGCCCGTATTTCATGGTTTCCGACTGGAGCTGGGCGATGGTGACATACGGCTCGGTGACGGCATACATGTTCTCCGGGTCAATCCAGAACCGGTTCATACGTTTTGGGTCAATGAAGCACCAGTAGGGATAACCTGGCAAAGCGCTGCATGTTGCCAAAAGCAGGCCGGTACTGCTCACCGAAGTTGGAAAATCAAGTCGATTAGCCAGGCGGTATATTGCCCGCACGTCTTCAGTTGATCCGGGCAACACCCAGAACTCGACACGCGGCGGCAGCATGCTCACATAGCTGTAGTAGTCGCGGTAAAATGCCTCGACTACCGCCGGGTCGTCCTCAACGTAATCTTCACCCAGTGTATTTACTAGGGCTTCATAGATTCGCTTGTGTTTATCGTCTCCGTACGGCATCGGGCACTCCTGCTATATAGCCATCTGGACGAGTTCGATTATGTCAAACACCTTCATCCCCACGCCCATCTCACTGACGGCATCCATAAACTGCCGCTCGCACCAGGGACAGGCGGTGACAATTGCCTCGGCCCCAACCGCTTGTGCTTCCTTAATCCGCTCGATAGCCGTCCACAGCGAAAAATCGGGGTAGGCTTCCTTAACACCACCACCGGTGCCACAGCACCAGGCATACTCCTTGATGCGGAACATTTCGACAAAGTTGATACCGGGAATGGCCCTTATGATACTGCGCGGCTCTTCGTACAGACCCATGATGGCTTTGCCCGGCACGTAGACGCGGTCATTGTCACGCCGTCCCATGTGGCACGGGTCGTGCCAGGTCACCTTCATCTTCACCGGCCTGCTCAACCTGAGCCTGTCCTCCCTGATGAGCCGCTCCAGTACCTGGACCATGTGCAGGGCCTCGAATTTTGATCCGATTTCGGGGTAAAGCCGCTTTATGGCATAGTAACCGTCGGCGCAGGCCGTGACCACCGTCTTCGCCCCGGCCCGTTTCCAGGCATCCATATTGTTTTCGGCATATTTCAAAAACTCGCCACGGTAGCCCATGTCGAACATCTTGCATCCGCAGCAGGTCTCGTCCTTACCAAGTATTCCCACGTCCACTCCTGCTCTGTTAAGAATATCCACTGCGCCACGGGCCATCTTCCACAGGTCAGGATCAAAGCTGACAGCGCACCCGGCATGAAAGACGACCTCACACTTCTCTTGAGTAGCGTCCTTAACCCTGAGCCCTTCGGCCCACTTACCACGGTCAGCCTTCCTGCCGAACATGGTGTTGTCTTCTTTCTTAAGACTCTCCAGCACTGGCATGTGCTGCGGCAGAAGGGCTCCTTCCTCAACCATCCTCGCCCGCAGGTCAAGCATCACCCGGAGCGGTTCCATGTCCTGGTGCCGCTTGCAAGAAGCATCACAGCCGCCGCAGGTATTACATTTGTAAATGACGTCGAGCAGCTTAGGGGCGTTGTCGGGATTGAGGCGGCCATCGATAACGGCAAGGGCAAGATCCATTCGACCCTGGCAGGAATAAGCGTCAAAGAGATACCGGTGGTGGGAGGGGCAGACTTTGGCGAACCGCGCGTCCTTGACCTCCCAGCTATCAATCCACTTGCACACTGAACACCGGGCGCAGTTCCAGGTCACCTTGCGCATGTCGTAGTAATACTTGTGGTACCAGTCGTCGGTTGGCGCCACCGGCCATACCCTGTGTCCGGTGTTATTAACCTTCGGTTCCACGACTGTCATTCCTCAATCCCTTCTTTTTCTTTTTTCCTTATTCAAGCGGAAGATTGACACCGACCTAGAAGCACAGCTTCCCCGGATTCAGGATATTATGCGGGTCGAATGCTCTCTTCACTGACCTCAATACCCTGACGTAGCCGGCGGCACGGCTGAAGACCATGTCTGCCCACGGCCCGTAAGGATTGGTAAACAGACCTCCCATGTCCACGACCACCCGGCTTGCATCCAAAAAGAGTTCACGCACCATCTCCTTCTCGACCAGGTTGGCCGGGTCGTAATGAAAAGTGAAGCACTGGTAGGCAACCCGGGCACGCTCGACCGGCTGAAGATAGACGCCGATTTCGTCAACGGGATAGCCATGCTTGACCGCAACCCGTGCAATTGCTCCATGGAATTCCGGCGCCCGGTTGAGCGGAGCATGGAAAAAAATGTCGCAGAAGTGCGGCTTGGGGAAGAATTTCCAGTATTTCTCTTCCGGCCATGGCTTGCGCAATAGCTTCAGCAACGCACTGTCGGAACCATTTATGCCGGCCACCGACTGCGTCGGCTTGAAGCCAAGCTCTTCGGCCAGACCCATCATCGCCTCTTCCTCGTAGGCAATTCTTTTCTCAGGCATTCGTTTCTGGCCGGAAAAAACAATCACGGTAGTGAAAGCCGGCAGTGCGGCCTTCAACTCGGCGAAGGCACCCAGGCCAAGCTGGGATAGAATTGATGCCAGATTGTGATTGTTGAGAACGAACAGTTCACCGCCAAGCATGAGACGCTGAGTACGGTAAATCGGCAGTGCCACGTCTTCCACCTTTGCCGATGGTATGAAGTAGAGCTTGTCCATCACCGGCAGGAACTCCGCCTTGATATTTGCCCAGCTTACTATCCCGAGGGTACCCTGCTGCCCGCGGAATATTTTAGTACCGAGTATAAATGCTTCAGGATTGGCACGACCAACCATGCCCTTTGACAGCGCCGTCCCCATCCAGAAAAACTCGCCATGCCCGGTTACCACCTCGCCGGTCATGAAGTTCTCGTTATACTCCGACTTCACGATCAGCATGGGTTCACGCTCCATGGTAGAGGTCAGTACCGACTTGTCGCGGTGCGGCAGAAGAGGACTGGCAACCATCATCCCATGCTTCTCAAGCGCGTCCTGGACGGTAGCCCAGGTCACACCCGGCTCTACCTTGACCTTACGGTCCTTCGGGTCAATTTCAAGAATACGGTTCATCCGTCTCAGGTCCATGAGTATCCCCGGCTCCGAGGGTATGCCGGCACCATAGAAACTCACAGCAGAGGAACGCGGTGTAATCGGCACCGATTCCTTGATAGCCAGCTTGACTATGGCCCGAATGTCTTCAGCAAGGCGCGGATAAACAGCTATGATGGGGCGGCAGGATGGAACAAAGCTGATATCACTGGAATACCCGGCAAGCACCTGGGGGTCGTCTGACACATTGTCAGCACCGACTATGGCCTTGAGTTCGTCTTTAAGCATCGTGGTCATACTTTTCTGCCATAACCTTATTAGCGATGAGCCAGACTGCTGATCTTCGTTACGCACAAAGGCCGGACGGCCAATATACTACCCTATCGATGGCAGTGTCAACGCAAATACCACAATTGGTTACACAATTGACCACATCACTAACCGATAATGACATTAGCGGTCAGACAGATTGCCAGATCTGTCGCAATAACGCCTATCTCTGTCCATTAGGAGAGACTGACCATTTTGGTGGCCCGTTGGTGTCTTCCCGAGCGAAAATAGACGCTCCCAGGGCCGCGGTAATTTGAGGTCTGACAGGTATGATCACCTTTTTCTTGAGTACATCCTGAATCGCCTTAACCACGCCGACATTATGAGCGACCCCACCGGAAAAGACGATCGGCTCAAAGTATTTGATTTGAGAAGCGGTACCCATATTGATGACCCTTCGTGCAATAGCGTAGTGGAGACCACTGGCAATGTCTTCTTTGGCTTTACCTTCAGATAGAAGCGAGACAATTTCACTTTCGGCAAATACGGTGCAGACACTCGAGATACTACAGGGGGTGACGGAACGAAGGGATACCTGACCCAGGTCTTCCAGGTCGAGCCCGAGCACCCTCGCTGTTACCTCCAGAAAACGTCCGGTGCCGGCGGCGCATTTATCATTCATGCCAAAACGCATGGGCCGACCGGCCGGGTCAATCTCGATTACCTTGCTGTCCTGACCACCGATATCGATTATCGTACGTACCCCAGGGAATAAAGCTACCGTTCCCCGGGCATGACAGATGATTTCTGGAAGTACCCTATCGACATCGGATAAGGCGCGCCGACCATATCCGGTAGCCACCACACGCTTAATCTGACCGCGCCCCAACGAGGCAAGCTCTAATGCTTTGTCCAAAGCAGTACGGCCACCTTCGAGACGGTCCGGAGAGGTAGTCACTACTGCGGAGGCGATTACCTCATCTCGCTCATTGGTGATTACAGCTTTACTCGTAACAGACCCGATATCGACGCCAGCGTACACCTTAGCCAATCTTCCTCATTTTGAGGATTTCACAGATGCTCTCAACACGAGTACGCAGGCCTTCCTGACTGTAATCCCGATCCTCCCAGAAGTCGCCCTCAATGTAGAAGCTGGGGAGACCGGTCTTTTCTTCTACGATACTCGCCAGCAGACGGTCGTCGCTGCCCAGCCACCGGTCAAAGTCGAAGAAGCCAAAGAGCATCCCATCGAAGTTATATGTCAGTAGTTGTTCGGCAATCTGCTCCGCCTGATAGCCGATATTAACGATGGTTGCACCCCTCAACCAGATTTCAGCCGACTGCAGATATGGATCGTCAAACCGTAGCGGCGACATTCCTTTCTTCGTAGCCCCGCCGGCGCTGAGAAGGACACCGTTCTCCTTAAACATCCTGATTATCCACGGCTGGCAGTAGGGTGTGATCTGGAACATCAGCTTGGGCGAACCCGCCGGTAGAATTCCTTCTTTTCTTTCCACCCTTTGCCCGACCTCTTTAATGGCCAGCTCAAGCGCCTGCTCCATACGTTCCACACCGGTATTAAGCGGCACCTGAAGCGGATAGCTCAGGAGATAGGCTTCAGCACCACCGTAAGGCTGTGGATCAACAGCCATCAGCTTCCTGAACTGTCCAAGCTTCTGGAAGTAGCTCTGGCGAAAAGTTACCACGTCTTTCAACTTCTGGGCCGGTACGCTTACCCCGATCTGCTTCTGAACGTACTCAAACCCGTCTTTCATATGAGCTGCCAAGTACCTGACGCGCTCATCAACTTCATCTTCACGTGTATATAGCGGCTGGTCCCGTGGTATACGCAACACATAGGTATTCCAATTTGGGAACTGGAGGCATTTGATAAACTCATCGGTCTTCGGCCCTTCATCACACACCAGCCCCCATATCCAGCTAATATCCGGATCAGGAATTATGTCCATACGGCGAGCTGCGAAACGGGTCTTGTTCAAAGCGCAGTGACGGCATCCGTAAGTAATACCACCCTGCTCAGCATCTTCAAGTAGCGGGGCGAGCTTGTGAAAGAAACCCTGCATTACAACCGCTAGGAAAAGGTCCGGAAACCCCACGTATACCTTTTCCGGCGCTGCCAGCTTCAGGGCGTAGTAAAAGACGGACATTGCCGGCAGAATTCCATAAACGATTTTGACTCCATTTTTCTTGTAATCTACCGCCTTTGTCAGGTCAACTGTTTCACGAACGAAGCAGTTAAGAATCTTCCTCACACTGAGCAGTCCGGTCTCGAAATTGGAAGGGAGCCATTCATCGACGGCGTTTCTGACGTCTTCATCGGTCAGCTTTAATCGTTCGCTGGCCAGCCGCCACTGCGGCATGAATTCACCTATTTCCCAATCTTCGAACCCGGTCAGCTTGAGGAAGTCAGTATGTACATCCCTGGCCATACTTCTAACTCCTCCGGAGCTGGATCGATTTTACGAAGCTCTCGATACGGGTGACCAAAGGCGCCATAGCTTCGCGGGCATATTCATAAGATGATTCGAGCTTCAGAAATGGTAAACCCATCTCGTCAATTTTCTTGGCCAGCACCGCACATTCCATATCGTATATTTCTTCAAATGAAAGCTGGTACCAGACAATGCCGTCGACTGCAAAATCACGGACCAGCTGTTGTAACCACTTCGCACGACTATCCCATGACGGCTGAAAACTGGTGGGTGGTACTCTTTCAAGGTAATAGGCACGCGCAAGATTGAACATGAGGTCGCCTTCGGTACCCACATTCCGGTAGCAATGCCAGACACCCTCATCGAGGAACTCGGCAACAATTAAAGCACCGGCCTCCTCAATTAGTCTCGGAACGGTATAATCGCCAATCGCCACCACATGGCCGGCAAGAAGGATACGCGGCAGTCTCTCCGAGGTAACACCTTTACTGTCGTTCATCTTGCTGTAAACCCGATTCAGAGACTCTACCAGTTTTCCGGGCTCACAGCTGAAAGCATAGTGTTGCAGACGAATAAAATCACTGCCTGAAATAGGCGGGTTAGGCCTGAGTCGCAGGCTGCTGATACGGTGCAGACACTCTCTAACCGTATTCATCCATACTATTGACCGGCGCAGGGCGTCTTCACCAATCGGCCTGCCTGTGACTTCACCCAGTCTGCTCCGTAGCTTGACCAGTGCGTCGTAATAATACTTGAAAGACAGTTCCTTATCCCAATCGGTAGGCACACCAACGCGAAACGTGGGCAGTTTAAAGTATTCGAGCAAGTCGGCCAGACGTGACATGTGACAATCATCACACTGGGCTACTATGACATCCAGCAGTTTCATCACCGGGTCCATGCCGAGCAGATGATACCCAATTTGCGCCCGAGAGTAAGGGCTCATGAAACGTAGCATATAGGGGAGGACAGCTTCCGGAGCCTCCGGTTCACCTCCCCTGCCGAGAAAATGAGGTATTGCCCCGGCAGCCAATATCAACTCTGCAGGGATAAAACGGCCGGTATAACCGACCAGTTTTACCCCGTTCTGCTTCGCCTGACGCAGCCTCGCGGGATGCAGGCGTGCATCAGCACCAAGTTCTTCAATCACAGGCATTACACTTATCTCCAGACGCGCAAAGACTAGCGCTCAAAAAGTTGAATCCAAGCCCCGTGGGGTCCCGCGATAAAAGCAGCGCGGTTTGTCCCGTGGAGCGGCGTCCTAATCTCGACCGGGCCGGAGATGACGGGGTACCCGGCCTCGACTGAAGCCTTCAGTGCACTATCGAGGTTGTCCACTTCAAAGGCATAACCGAAGATGCCAAGGTTGGGCGGCCTCGCGACATCAGCTAGGGACCTGCCTGGTATCCTCATCTCCAGAAGTTCGATAATACAGGTGTTCGTGCCTTTCTTCTCCACAAAAGCTCCTCGGCAAGGCGTCCCCGGCGGGATGTTCAAAACGCTGTCAACGATACCCGGCGGTAAATCCATCTCTCCCCTAAGGTCCAGTCCGAGAAAATCACAAAAGAACTTTTTACTCTCAGCAACACTCTGGACGATGAAGGCCGAATGGTTCCACCTGATGTACTGACGGTCATACTGTTTGGCTTCATCGGTCATGCGCTCAAAAAGCACCAGGGCGGCATCATCGGGCCCGAGCATCACCGTCTCCTTCACCTGCCAGGGCACCCAGTTCGGTTGGTACTGAACCGGCGGCGCAACGAACTCATAACCTTTCGCCAGGCCCTCGCGATAACAGTGCTGGATGTCCTTAACGAACCAGGCTATGTCGTAGATACCCCAGTTGAGGTCCTTTGCTCCATTACGGATTCTCTTACCCGAATTAGGAGTGAACTCAATCAGTTCGGCAATAGTGTCCTGAAGCTCACTCTTCAACAGAACCGCCTTAGCTCTTGTTGGTTCTGGCAGTGTCCAGAGCCGGGCAATCTCGACCGGTTCAAGCATTCTCTCTGCCAGCACCTTCATACCAACCATATCCCGGTAGAAAGACAGCGCCTTCCCCATGTTACCCACGCTGTAAAAAACCCTGTCCATTCCCCCCATTATCACCATTAAGACCTCCTTCCAGGAAACATCCCGAGTGTCCAGACAATTATCAACGGCTACTCAAAGTTGTCAATGTGTGCATTACTTAATTTGATTTGCGGCTCAGCTTTCGGGAAACAGTATCAGCTATTTGAACGACTATCACGCCGCTTGGTGAAGTAGTGCTGGAGCGCCCAAAACAACCCCATCAGCACCACCAAAGCGATTAGAAACACCCACCACGAGGGCGCTATACCAATCCACTGAATGCCCAGAGCCGCCAGTAGACCGGATACCAGCAAGGCACCGTCCGCCGCCAGAGATGCCAACAGCACACCAAAGACAAAAACATCAAAACGCAGGTGAATCAGCCCGGACGCTACAGTAACACCGGTGAGCAGTCCGGGAGTCAACCGCAGTATGCATACTGTCGTACCGGCCATTATCTCTGGACCAAATACCTTAATCCTGCCACTGCCGCGAGTGCCGCCAACCAGACGCGCTTTCAACCCATCAAGTCTTCCACCTATTCTGGGAAACCGGCGCGTCAGCCATCGGACGAACGGCCTTCCTACCAGTCTTGCCAGGGCATATATTATTCCGGAACCCAAGACCCTGCCCAGGAATAAAGCCAGCAGAATCGCCAGTACCCTGAGAGGTATGGTACCCGTATTGTAGCCAATGTAGAAAAGGACGGTATCGATGACGAAAGGAAAGGGCATACCTACTTCAGTCAACGCCGCCACGACAAACAGTGCCACCAGTACGGGGAAGGTGGCATCTGTCACCGCCTCCAGAGCCAGATTTACTATGCTGGGAAACCATTCCATCAACTATTTCTCCGGCGTTTACGCCTCCGAACAATGATACTAAAGACTAACACTATCAGACCCCCCATCGCTACCATGCCACCAATCGCATATAATGGTGGAAAGGTGAGACCAAAGAAGCGGTATCCATAACCCAGGACTGCCCCGAGTGTTACCACCGCTAAGTCGGCGAATAGAGATGCTGCGGTAATTCCGAGAACAAAACTGGCATACCTGACGCTGAGCATGCCGGAAGCAACCGAGGTCGCCGTAAGCAGTCCCGGCGTCAACCGGGCAAGGGCTACAGCAACCGGACTGCCGCTGAAAAAACGGGCAAAGCCGATAACGGCCGTCACTTCAGCGCTCAAACGGCCGGCAGCTACCGCTATGGGAACCTTACGATCAGCCACTTCTTTGAACCTGAGCAATCGTTCCCAAATCCGTTGATGCCGGCCTGCCAGCCAGCGAAAAAGCCGGCCAAGCCCGATACGCGATATCCAGTAGACTACGCTTGCCCCGAGCAATCTACCGAACAAGAGCGCTAAAATCAACACTACCACCTGCCACCAGAGACGTTCGATGCTAAAACCGTGATAATAGAGCACGGTATCCATTACAAAAGGGAAGGGAACTCCAACCTCTTCAGGCGTGGCTACAATATATAGTGCAAGTATAGCGACCGGGCTGCCGCCACCTATTGCCGCCAGTGCCTGACTCATCAGATCGCTGAATGCGGTTAACAAGGCTCACCAGCGATAGTTAAAGCATCGGCACACATCAGTCACGGATTCTGAATACTTTGAGGTCATAAGTCTCATACCGGCGGCGCACTTCATTCCATTCACGATAAGTAGAATCGTGGACAAGGTCGGCACGGCGCTTCATCGCCCGGTAGAACATGCCGACCACCGGCCGGGTGATAAGATGCAGGCCGTTAGACGTAACGAAGATACTTCCCGCCTCCATCGTGCCGGTGAGATCATTCAAGTAGCGAATCAGCGCCGAGCGTATCAGCAGTGTGGGAAACATGTAATATAAGGACTCGCTCTGGATGACGACATCAAAACGCTGTCCGGCAAGGCCGCACTCGTCGAATGGACGGGTTAGATCGGCATTGAGAAAGCCGACATTGCTCCGGCCCCTGCAGGCGGCCCGGGCGCGCTCCAGCGCCTTCGACGAGATGTCAACCGAGAGAATCGAGGCCCCAGGGAAAGCATCGGCCAGCATCACCGTATGGATTCCCTCAGCACAGCCGATTTCAAGGATGCTACCGGGAGAGCCGGCGAATGAGCGGATCAGTTCCGTTTGACGCTGGTACTTGGTCTTCTCATACTGGCAGGACCGGTAGCCCCACGGGTCCTCATTGTTAAAGACCCTCTCAAAATAGCGCCTATCGAACACTTGCAAACCGCCGGCTCAATATGTCACCGAGGGAAACAGCTTCCGCTCGATGTGGGGGAGGTAAAGCGCCGCCGTATACTCATCCATGAACGGTGCGTAGGCGGATAGCTCGATATTGGTCATACCCCGGGCGATCCTTACAGCCTTCTCCAGAGCATGTATCGAAAGGAGCGCCATTCGTGCTCCCATCAATGAACTATTCCCGATGAACTGTATCTTCCCAATCGGCACATCAGGCAATAGCCCTATCCCAATCGCATGGTTAATGTTAAGGAAATTGCCAAAGCCACCCGCAACGTAAAGCGTTTGAAGTCCATCGAAGCCGATGCCAACATAGTCAACCAGGGACTTGATAGCCGCGTACACCGCCGCCTTCGACCGCAAGACATTGTCAATATCGGTCTGGGCTACCACCAGAGGCTCACCGGTCTCCGTTTCTTCAGGAAAGGCAACAACGAAGAGGTACTGGCTGTCGTCCTTGACAAGCCGCCTGCCGCCCTTGTCCGACAGGAACTTACCCCCGATGTCGATTATGCCATTCTCAACCAGACCGTATATCAGATCAACGACTCCGGAGCCGCAAATGCCACGCGGCTTAACCTTGCCGATAGTCTCGTACTTGACATCGTCGCCTGATATCCGGACGCTCTGGATCGCGCCGCGAGTCGCCCTCATACCACTCCTCATGCCCGCCCCTTCGAACGCCGGACCGGCCGAAGCCGAACAACACACCATCCACTCGTTGTTACCTATGACTACCTCGCCGTTAGTGCCGATGTCAATAAGGCAGGTCACCTCAGGCCGGTCCGATAGACCGCAGGCCATAACACCAGCCACGATGTCTCCGCCAACATAGCTCGAAACACTGGGCAGGACTTCGACCACCGCTTCGGGATTGACTTCAATGCCAATATCACTGGCCGCCATCCTCGGATAGACATCCGCCGTGGGCACATAAGGTTCGTTCCGTATTGAGCACGGCATCAGTCCCGACAGCAGGTGAGACATCGTCGTGTTGCCGGCGGCAACAACAGCGGTTATGTCGTCCGGATCAACCCCTTTCTGAGCACACAGAGACCCGGTCAGGGTGTTGATATTCTTCACCACCGCTTTCTGGAGCACATCCAGTGACCCCCTGCCGCAGACATAGGCGATTCTTGAAAGGACGTCTTCCCCGTAATGTGCCTGGAGATTATGGCTCCCCTCGACGCCGAGTACCTTACCTGTCTTCAAATGCACTAGCTGGACAACCACCGTAGTCGTGCCGACATCAATCGCCAGTCCGTAGTTCTTTTCGCTGGTGTCCCCTGGTTCAAGCTGGAACACCTTCCCGCTGGTATCGCTAAAAGCTACTGTAGCCGTCACTTTCCAGCCGTTCTCACGTAGTGTTCTGGTGAGGTTTCTTAAGACGTTATAGGACAACTCGTAGGCAGGATAGCCCAGACGCCTGGCCAGTTCTCTTGTCAGACGGCTGGTATCGGCGACATTATCGTCTATGGTCGGCTGTGGCATCGGCAGGTAGACCTTACTGACCAGCGGTGCGAACAGAGTTGCCGGGTCATACGGCCTTCTGGCGACGGTCATCTTCTCCGGCCGGCTGTAAGAGAGCGGTTGCGTCTCAGTCAGGATCTGCTCCTCTTCCAGTCGCGACTGCGGCGGAATGACAACCTGCAGGTTATCGCGCACCTGAGTCTGACAGGCAAGTACGTAGCCGCTCTGAATTTCCTCTCTCGAGAAAAATGGCAAATCATGACTGTTGGCTTTGGCGTTACCGCTTACCACCTGCACCCGGCACTGACCACATACACCCTCCCCACCACAAACACTATTGATATTGACCCCCACCTGCTTCGCCGCATCCAGAATAGTTGCTCCAGCACCCACCTCTGCCTCAAACCCATCGGGAAGAAAGGTGACTTTGAACCTGTCCAAAACTGCACCCTCCGGCTTCAATGAAAACATAATATCAGCCATGCGCCCACCCGGCAAACGACTTAAGTCACTGAACATTAAAGAGGCCACCGCCTGCCTGTGCACTTCGCTACCTTGCCTCACCGTGGCAATTGACCCGGTACTAGAGGGCATAGCCTTCCGTAACCGTATCAACTCAAACCCTTTCCTTAAGGGAAACAGGTTACCTGTGGTGTATAATTCCTTGTGAGGATGGTAAACAGCCATATCGTCACCATCATCATTGAGCGGCCCCGGGCAAAGAACATCATAGACGCCGACGCAGCCCGGAGCTTCTTTGACGCCTGCATGGAAATCGAACAGGACCGCAGTCTGCGCTGTGCCGTCATAACCGGGGCTGGCCGCCGTTACTTCTGCTGCGGGGCCGAAGCCTCCCTAGCCGCCATAAATGCGGATTGGTCAAAACCTGCTTTGAACATCGCCAGCCTCAGCATCCCGGTTATCGCCGCCATTAACGGCCATGCTCTTGACGCCGGTCTTGAGCTGGCTCTCGCCTGTGATATCCGCATCGCTTCCCAGGAAGCACTATTCGGCTTCCCCGGCATCGAACACGGCATACTCCCATCCGACGGCGGTACCCAGCGCCTTCCCCGCCTTATCGGCAGAGGACGGGCGCTGGGATTACTGCTGACAGGCGATACCGTCAATGCGAAACAGGCCTTAGAAATGGGCCTTGTTGACGAGGTAGTGCCGTCATCACGGGTACTGGCGCGCGCCGTTGGGCTTGCCGGGGAAATCGCTTCGAAGGCCCCCATCGCCGTCAGATATGCCAGAGAGGCCATCAACTCCGGGCTTGACCTGCCGCTCGACCAGGGACTGCGGCTTGAAGGCGACCTCTATCTCCTTCTGCAAACAACACGTGACCGCACCGAAGGAGTCATGTCATTCCGCCAGAAGCGGGCGCCGCGCTTCACGGGGGAGTAGCCAGTGTCCGGGTGTACCGCCCTCGAAACTGTCCTCTTCGAGAAACGCCGGGGCATCGCCTGCATCACCCTGAACCGGCCGCACGTCCTCAATGCCTACAGTGTGCAGATGCGGGATGACCTGTATGTGGTGCTAACGGCCATAAGAGATGATGATGAAATTCGTTCAGTTATTCTTAAAGGTGCCGGCCGGGCATTCTGCGCCGGTGCTGACCTCACGGAGTTCCTGACGGCGCCTTCACCGATTGCCGCGCGCGATATACGCCGCGAGCGCGACATTTACCGTCTCCTACTCACCCTCCCACAGCCCACCATCGCCGCTCTCCACGGCTACATCATCGGCTCGGGAATCGAAATTGCCCTCGCCTGTGATATGCGCGTAGCTTCCGACGACGCAGTATTTGCCTTACCCGAAACCGGCCTCGGCTTTATACCCGGCGCCGGAGCCACCCAGCTTCTGCCACGCACTGTTGGCCGAGCGCAAGCCATCAAAATGGTCCTCACCGGCACAAGGCTGAAAGCCGGCGAGGCCCTGCGCATCGGGCTGGTCAACCGTGTCGTGCAGCACGGCGAACTCACGGCGTACGTCAATCGACTGGCGGGAAGGCTATCATCAATGCCTGCATCCGTGCCGCAGTTTGTCAAACAGGCGGTCAACCGGGGCCTCGATATGCCACTTTCACACGGCCTCCGCCTTGAAAGCCGTCTCAGTATGGCTTTCAGGGGAGATGGCATACCGCGGACAGCTGTCTGACCGTACCTTAACCGATCCCGTCAGTCGTTGACACTCATATGACGCAGTGTTACCATATCTTTTCAATCAAGCACGAGTCTGCTCCAGCATAATTCCAGTATACTAAGGACGGCCCTTGAGTGAACAAGGTCTATAGCAGTCCTGATGATGCCGTTG
>Ga0315298_1001569_pt1 | contig 41378 bp, 36 predicted proteins | sample WHS_1_MG_FD_203077 | JGI IMG/M metagenome (GOLD analysis project Ga0315298, IMG submission 203077) | Extremophilic microbial mat communities from Washburn Hot Springs, YNP, Wyoming, USA - WHS_1_MG | ecosystem: Environmental > Aquatic > Thermal springs > Hot (42-90C) | place: USA: Wyoming... | reverse complement strand
GGGAGAAGTGGCTCTTGGGGATTCCTTGGAGGCAGGCGCATAATGTTGGGACTGCTCGGCTCGAAGGATAGCGCGATGGCCGGGAAAACGTGTACGAGCAGATTCAGCCACAGAATCTGAAGTGGTAGCAGCGGCAATCCCAGGTCCAGAGGTATCGCAAAGAGAACTGCCAGAATGGAAGCGAAGCTCGCGGCCAGCAAGAACTGGATGGCGCGCCGGATATTGGCATAGATTACCCTGCCCTGTTCGATGGCCAGTACGATCGTGGAGAAATCCTCGTCTGTGATCACTATGTCTGACGCCTGCTTGGCTACGTCGGCAGCCCGGGCCCCCAAGGCGATGCCTATGTGGGCAGCACGCAATGCTGGTGCGTCGTTGATCCCATCGCCGGTCATAGCGACGATTTCTCCCGTTTCCTGCAGCGCCTTCACTATATGCAACTTGTCTTCAGGAGTGACCCGAGCGAATACGTTCACCCGTCCTAGCACCTCGCGGTACTGGCTGGGGGCCAGTTCCCGCAACTGGCGGGCTTCAAGGGCGTGAACCGGGCCGTCACCTGTGAGGCCTAGCTCGGCGGCGATCGCCTTGGCCGTAACGATCTGATCACCGGTGATCATTATTGTGCGAATCCCCGCTCTCTTGCTTCTCTGGATGGACATCTTGACGTTAGGACGCAGCGGATCGCTCATCCCCACGAGGCCGACAAAGGTGAGCTCCGTGGGTTCCTCGATCATTTGTGCAGGGCTGGCCAATCGCTTGTAGGCCAGGCCCAGAACTCTGAGCCCCTGGCTGGCCAGTTGTTGGTTCCAGTTCTCGAAGGCGGCCCGATCGTTGGCGGTGAGGGGGCGCGCACCACCAGACGTCAGCACACTGGAAGATATGGCTAGAATCAGTCCGGGGGCTCCTTTGACGTAGGCAAAGGTCTCCCCTTCGCTGGTGGCATTGAAGGTGACCATACTCCTCCTCTTCTCTTCGAAAGGGATTTCCCCGATTCTCGGACGCTCCCACTCCAGCTTCCGCGGGTCTATGCCGGCCTTGAGCGCAGCCACTAGGAGTGCCGCCTCGATTGGGTCGCCGTGAGAATGCCAGCCTCCTTCCGGATTCCTCTCGACGGTTGCGTTGTTGCACAGCGTCCCGATTTCCAGGGCGGTCTTCAGTTGGAGATCGGTGGCGGGCTGCACCTCCGCGCCATCCACGGTGAACTTCCCCACAGGGTCCAGCCCTGTCCCAGTCACCTCGACTGTCTTTCCTTCGAGGACGTACCTCTGAACAGTTATGATGTTTTGGGTCAAGGTGCCGGTCTTGTCGGTGCAAATAACTGTCGTCGATCCAAGGGTTTCGACAGAAGAGAGGCGCCGAACGATGGCGTTTCGTCTGACGAGCCTCTGCAATCCCCAGGCTAAAGCGATCGTGGTGACGGCAGGAAGGCCCTCGGGCACGGCGGCTATGGCCAGGATTACTCCTGTCTCCAGCATGAGAAACAACGGCTCTCTGTGCCACACGCCCACCCCAATGACTACCACCGCCGCAACCAGGATCACCCATATCAGCTTTCGGCCAAAAGCCTCTATGGCTCTCTCCAGCGGAGTGACCTCGTGAGGCGCTTCGGCCACCAGCCTGCCAATTCGGCCCATTTCCGTGGCCATTCCTGTGGCTGTCACCACGGCAACACCGTGGCCTTGAATGACGGTAGTGCCCAGGAATACCATGTTGTGCCTTTCCACGACCGTCGCAGCCGCTTCCTCCTGGCAGGGGTACTTCTCCGCCAGCACGCTCTCCCCAGTAAGGGGAGACTCATCCAAGGCCAGATTACTTGCTTGCAACAAGCGTGCATCGGCGGGGACTCTCGCTCCCGCCGAAAGGATGATGATGTCGCCGGGAACTAGTTCCGTGGCGGGGATCTCCGCTTCGGCCGATTCCCGCAGAACGCGAGCAGTAGGCGCGGCAAGCCGTCCCAAAGCTTCGAGAGCGCGCTCGGCCCGCGATTCCGTGGCGAAGCCGATGCCGGCGTTCAGCAGGACGGCTACCATGATGGCGATTCCGTCCGGTGTCTCGCCCACCGCAAACGATATCACCGCCGCCACAAGCAGAAGAAGAATGATCAGGCTCTTGAACTGCGCGGCTAGCAACTCCCAATTGGATGGCCTTTTGACCTCCCCAATCGTGTTGAGCCCGTATTTCTCCTGCCTGATGCGCACCTGGCTCTCGCTGAGTCCCACGTTGGGGTCGACGCCCAGGCGGCTGGTGACCTCTTCAGCGGGAAGGGCATGCCACTTCGTTTCGCTTATTGCCTTTTCGGTAATCACCCTTGGCCCCTCCGCTCCATTTCTCTCTGGAGCACCAGACCTCCACGTATCCGTGGCCTACCTGGTCTGAGGAACAGCTAAAAAGCTGCCCTCCCTATGCCCCTTAGATGCGCGAGGCGATCAGGTACTGTTAGCACAAACCGTTCCAGAGACGACCTTCGTTGAAAACGCGGTTGCAAACGGCTATAATGGCGCAAGATAGAGCCGATGAAGCCCAACCCCCGGGGGTGAAGATGACGAGGGAAGTCTTCTGGAATATCGGCGCCCGGTGGCTTTTCTATGGCCTGTCAGTCGTGGCTGTTGCCATCTTTTTGTTTGGGGTCTACCGCGTCGTTCGTATTTGGAGCGCAGCCTGGGGAGAGCGCAGAGAACGGAACGTAGTCGAGAGCGTGAAGAGAGCGCTTATCGACGCGCTTAGCGGCAGGCGGATATTTCGGGGAGACCTCTTTGGGGGCCTGGCTCATCTGTTTATTATGTGGGGCTTCGTTCTCCTGTTTCTCGGCACTGTCATCTTCACGATTCACGCGGACGTTTTGAAGTTCCTCTTCGGGACGGTCTACCTCATTTATTCCCTGGTCCTGGACGTTGCCGGCGCGTTCTTTATCGCTGGAACGCTTATGGCGGCCTTTCGCCGGTTTGCGCTCCGAGCGAACCGCGTTCACAGTCAGTGGGATGATCCGGTGGTGCTGGCGCTGCTCTTCATTATTGCTCTGACCGGATTTATCGTTGAAGGGCTGCGGCTCTGGTCCACTTCGCACATCGGCCTGGAGTGGTCGCCTGTCGGGGACGCGGTTGGTGCTCTGATGGACGGAAATCTAGCTGGCAGCACGCGCGCCCACGCGATGATCTGGTGGGTTCACGCGTTAGCGGCGCTGGGCCTGGTGGCCTACCTACCGTATTCGAAGCTGTTTCACATGTTTTCCGCGCCGGCCAATCTGTACTTGAGTTCCGCGCCGTCGGGGATCGTAAGCCTGGAAGAACGCGAAGGTCTGCACGGCGAGTTCGATCTGACTCAGATGGTATCCTTCGACGCGTGCACCAGGTGCAATCGGTGTGAGGTGGTTTGTCCAGCGTACGCCGCTGGCGAGCCTCTATCTCCAAGGGAACTCGTGCAATCGATGAAGTCCTACGTCCGACGCAAGTACGCCATCGAACGAAAGTACTTGGGGCCAGAAGAAACGAGAACGACCGTGCCGAAGCTGGAGGAGGCGATGGCTAGGGATGAATGCTGGTACTGCACTACCTGCATAGCCTGCGCGGAGAGGTGTCCGGTGGGAATCAACCCCGCCGAGATTGCCCGGGATGTTCGGGCTGTTCTGATAGACAGCGGCCGCCACGTTCCGAAAACGATTCGCGACGTGCTTAACACCGTGGGCAAGCACGGCAACCCGTGGGAACCGGGCGGGTCCAGACATTTCGCCTGGCAGAAAGACCTGGAAGTCAAGGACTTCTCCAAGGGAGATACAGCAGAGCTTTGCTATTGGATCGGGTGCCTTGCCTCCGATGACGAGCGAAACCACGAGGTGGCGAAGGCGCTGGTCAGGGTATTGAACGCTGCGGAAGTGGATTTCGCCATCCTGGGGAAAGAGGAGACGTGTTGCGGGGAATTCGCACGGCGTCTTGGCGAGGATGGCCTTTACGAGGCGCTGGTCGAGGGCAACTACGCAGTGTTTGCGGAGTTCGGGATTACCAATCTGCTGACCACGTCCCCTCACTGCTTTCATACTATGAGCCGTGAGTATCCGTTGATCCGAGACAAGCTCAAGGTGGAGGGCTCTCCGGTGCTGAATGTGCGACACCACACGGTGCTGCTAGCGAACCTGCTGCGGGAAGGGGCATTGCGGTTGAACGGGCGAGTCGAGAAAACGGTCGCCTATCACGACCCGTGCTATCTGGGTCGGCACAACGGAATATACGACGAGCCACGCGAGGTGCTGAGGGCCATACCCGGCCTTAGGCTGGTGGAGTTGCCCCGCTCTCGAGAGGGCAGCTTCTGCTGTGGGGGCGGTGGAGGCAGGATGTGGCTGGAATCAGACGTGGAGCGCCGCATCTCGGAGCTGAGAGCCCAGGACGCAGCGTTGGCAAAAGTGGATGTGCTGGTAACCGCCTGCCCCTACTGTCTGAGCAACCTGGTGGATTCGATGAAGGTGGCGGGGTACAGCGACAGTATAGAGGTCAGGGACATCGCGGAATTGGTCGCCGAGGCGATTCCAGCGGAAACGGAGCCGTTACTCAAGGAGGCATAACTTGGATATCGTAGTCTGTGTAAAACGCGTGCCAGACACGGCGGAGGCCGATCTGTCCATCGACAGATCGGGCAAGGATATCAAGAAAGATGATCTGGTCTTCGACATCAACGAGTGGGATAACTACGCCATCGAGGAAGCCATCCTCTTGAAGGAGAAACTGGGTGGCACGGTGACGGCGGTCACGATGGGATCGGAAGACGACGAAGAAGTCCTGCGTCGCTGTCTAGCTCTCGGGGCCGATAATGCCATCCGACTGGAGGATACAGCCTTCGTGGGCTCGGATGGCTATTCGACAGCGGTGGCGCTGGCGGCGGCGATCAAGGGGATTCCCTACGACCTGATACTCACTGGCGTGCAGGCTGGCGATGATGGCTATGGGCAAGTCGGGCCGACTGTCGCCGAGATTCTGGGAGTTCCCCACGCCACGCTGGTTACCAGCGTGGAAATAGAAGGCAAAGTGGCCCGTGTGCGGCGCGAGTTGGAGGGTGGCCTGGAAGAGCTTGTGGAAGTCCAACTTCCGGCCGTGCTCACCATTCAGACGGGCATCAATGAGCCCCGGTATGTATCAATAGCGGGTATCCGGCGCGTGGCCCGACGCGATATCCCTGTTAAGACTGCAGGGGACCTGGGCTTGAAGCCCGATGAGGTAGGAGCAGCCGGAGCCAGGATAGAGGTCGAGGGGTTGTCACTTCCCGAAGCCGGGCAGAAAGGCGAGATACTGCAGGGAAGCGTGGATTCGGTTGTCGAGCAACTGGTGGGCATCTTTGCCAGCAAAGGATGGTTAGGATAATGGACGAGATATTCGTGCTGGTTGAGCATCGAAAAGGCGAGATTAGAGACGTAACCCTCGAAATGCTGGGCAAAGGTCGGGAGGTCGCTGACGGCCGGGGAGCCAGGCTGACGGCGCTATTGCTGGGCAAGGATGTGTCCAGAATGGCTCAAACTCTGGTGTCACGAGCTGACGCCGTCGAGGTTATCGAGCACGAGCGTCTGGCAGACTTCAATTCCGATGCCTACCAGGAGGTGCTCTCACGCCTGATTGACGAGCGTAAGCCAGTTCTCACTCTCATAGGGCACACGGCCTTCGGCCTCGATCTAGCGCCCAGCCTGGCGGCTGAGGTGGGTGCTCCACTGCTAACCGATGTCACCGGCATCGAGTTGGCCGATGGCGCTGTGACGGCGATAAGGCCGGTTTACGGGGGGAAGGTCAGAGCAAGAGTGCGTTCGCGAGGGCTCGGGGCGATAGTGACGGTGCAGTCAGGAGCGTTTGCGGCGACCGGCGAAAGGGAGACGGCGGGCGAGATAGTTCGGGCAGATGCCCTTTTCTCCAGCGACCTAGCCCAGAAGAAGTTTCTGAGGTTCGTCGAAGCCGCAGCGGGAGACCTGGACATCACTCAGAGCGATATAGTGGTGTCGGTCGGCCGCGGGATCGGTGATCCCAAGAATCTCCCTCTGGTAGAAGAGCTGGCTTCAGTGCTGGGCGGAGTCCTGGCGTGCTCGCGGCCAGTGGTGGACAAGAAGTGGTTGCCCAAATCACGCCAAGTCGGCATTTCCGGAAAGACGGTGCAACCCAAGCTATACCTGGCGGTAGGCATTAGTGGGGCGTTTCAGCACCTGTCAGGGATAAAGGGCGCGGGAATCGTCGTAGCCATCAACAAAGACCCGAAAGCTCCAATATTCCGGGTTGCCGACTATGGAATTGTGGGCGACCTGTTCACGGTGGTGCCGACGCTCAAAGAGCGCATTGCCAAGGTGAAAGCAAACAAATAGGAGGTTGTCCTGTAATGAATTTCGAGCTTACGAAGGAGCAAAAGGCGCTGCAAAAAGCGGCCTGGGAGTTCGCTGACGGGGAGTTCGACAAGGAATACGCACTGGAGTGCGAGCTCAACCACCGATACCCAAAGGAGTTGCACCAGAAGGCTTGCGAGCTGGGATTCATAGGCATGCATTTCCCTGAGGAGTATGGCGGGCAAGGGTACGGCCTTTTCGAAAGCGTGCTCGTCTTCGAAACTCTGTGCCGCAAAGACCCGGGGCTGGGCGTGGCTATAGGCATTTCCGCTTTTGGCTCCCAGTTCATCCTCAGGTTCGGTACGGACGAGCAGAAGAAGGCTTACTTGCCAAAGGTGGTCTCAGGTGAGTTGATAATGGGAGCCGCATTCACCGAGCCCGACCACGGCAGTGACATCACCGACGTGGCGACTACCGCCGTCCGCGACGGCGACGAGTTCGTGGTCAACGGAGTGAAGACGTTCATTACCAACGGACTGCAGGCCGGCGCTATCGTGTTCCTGTGCAAGACCGATCCTAACGCCAACCCTCCAATGAAGGGCCTGAGCTCGATCCTGATCGAGACGAATCGAGACGGCTTCGAAGCGACGGATGTTGGTCCCAAAATGGGCTTAAAGATGACCTCTACGGCGGAGATATCGCTCAAGAACGTTCGCGTTCCGGTTACGAACGTTATCGGGCAGATCAACCGGGGCTTCTACCAATCGCTGGAGTTTTTCGACGAGACCAGAATCGAGGTGGCAGCGCAGGCGTTGGGGAGCGCGCAGGCGGCCTACGACCGCGTGCTGAACTACGTTAAGCAGCGGCAGCAATTCGGCCGTCGGCTGGCCGATTTCCAGATCACGCAGCACAAGATCGCCGATATGGCGACGAAGATCGAAACGGCGAGGCTGCTCACGTACAAGGCAGCGTGGACGTACGACAACAAGGGATTGAACCCCATGCTGGCCTCGATGGCCAAACTGTACGCCGCTCGTGTTGGCGTGGAGGTTGCCGACGAGGCGATACAGATCTTCGGCGGTTATGGATATCTGCTCGAAAACGAAGTGGAGCGTATTTATCGCGATACCCGAATCACGGAGATATACGAAGGAACCAAGGAAGTCCAGAAAAACACTATCGCCGCGTACTTGCTGGGCAAGAATCTGTGAAAATCGGACTGGACCTTGATGGGGTAGTGGTTGATATCATCGCTCCAATACTACCCCATTTGGCCGAAATTTGCGGTCGGCCGGTGACGACCAGCGACCTGACCTGTTTTGACCTCAGGGAAGCTCTGAGTCTGGACGAGGCTCAGGCGGAGCGACTGGGCCGGCTGGTTCTCTGGGGTGAGCTCTACAGCCTGGCCCCTCCTGTGGATGGGGCTATCGAGGCCATCCAGCGACTGGCAAATCACGAGATATGGTTCGTAACCGCCCGGCCAGGGAAGACGCGGCCTCACACGATAGAGTGGCTGGAGCGGCACGGGCTGCCATCGTCACCGCTTGTGCTCACCGAACACGGCAAGAAAGTTGTCGGGGAGATGGGCTTCGACCTGTTCGTCGAAGACGACGCGGGTACAGCGGTAGGTCTGGCGGAACTCGGCGTTAACGTGTTGTTGTTCGACCACCCCTGGAATCAGTGCCCTGCATTGCCTTCGAATTGTCGCCGAGTGCGGGGCTGGACTGAGATAGTGAGCATATGCGAGAAGGAACAAGTATCCCGGTGAGACGCTGCACTTCACTGGCACGTCTCCTGCCTGCTCGTTACTAGAATGAGTTCGCTCACCCGCCTGGGACCAGGGCGATCACCTGAATCTCGATTCGCACGCCTGGAATAGCTAGCGACGTGACGCTGGCCGTCGTTGTCGGGGGTGGATTCTGAGGGAAGACCTTCATCCGCACCCGTTCCATCGCCGGGAAATCAGCCATATCGGTCATATAAATAGTCTGGTGCAGGATGTTATCCAGCGATGAACCGTGCTCTTCGAGTATTTCCCTGATCTTGGAATAGATCAGCCAGGTCTGCGCGGCAATAGGCCCCTCTCGCGCATCGGTAGGTACCCTGCCTGTAGCCAAGGCACGGCCCTCCTCATCGCGCAGGTCGGCGTATCCGAGCACTACCTTCCCATCGGGGTACACCGGCACCTGGCCTGACAGGAACAGGAACGGCCCGGCCTTAGCCCCTATAGCGTAGCTCCCCCGGATCTCTGGTGCCTTGGTAGCTGTGATGAGTTCTCGTTGCAGGGACATATCATTCTCCTTATCGATTCTCAATCAACATACTTCGGCTGCAGCAGTACCTGCTGCACCTTGCACACGTCTTCGTGTATCCTGATGGTGGCTAGTTCGGCCCAGATGCCGGAGGTCTCGCGCACAGCGAAGGAAAAGGTGTTGGCGCAGGGACAAACGTATGGCTCAAGTCCTTCGTCTACCATCTTCTTTTCAACAGAAAGGTGGGCGCAACCTCGTATGGTGGATTCGGCCATCTGGATGTGGCTGAAGGTTGGCGAATCCGCCAGAGCCGTGGGGTTGCTCAACTGGCAGTTGAACTCGTCTACCACGCGGTTCTCCAACAGGAACTCTCGCACGAAATCTGCGCAATCATCGACGGTGCTCGCTGAAGACAGGCGTTCTCGATGGGCCTGCAGGAAGCTCCAGCCGACAGTAGGGGTCCTGAACCTCGCTCCGCCTCCCCGCTCGATCCAGAAATGCTTCTCCAGATCGAAAACGAGGCTGTTTGTGTAGTCGACCGGCGGCGATTTGGCCGGACCAGGGGTCACCTTGAAGTCCGGCTTCCGTTCCAGCGGAACGCTAGCGCCAAAGCGCTCGTAGAAGACCAGGTCGTCGAGTGGCTTGCGGGGCCGGGGCCCTGGTACCCGTGCGGGGAAGCCAACGCTCACAGTAGTGATTATCTTGTATCCGCGCGGCACGCCAAGAATCTCGGCAGCAAGCTCTTCGTCGCGAACGTCCTCGACGGTCGAGATAGCCCAGCAGGCCCCGAGGCCCAGAGCAGAGGCCATAAGTAGCATATTCTCCGTGGCGGCGGAGTTATCGAACGGCAGGTCCCATACGTCCTGTCGCCCGCAGACGACGATTACAACGGGAGCATCTTCCAGGAAATCGGATACGGCGCCGGAGGTAAGTGATTTGAAGATGCGCTGCCGCTCGCCTGCATCTGTGAGCGTTGCGAAGCGGCTTTCCATTCTCTCGGCGAGAAACTCGGCGGAAAACTGCCTTCCGCTAGCGCAGCAGGCCAGCCGGTTGAGCCGCTTCTTGGTCGCCGGGTCACGAACGACGATGAAGCGCCAGCCCTGGCTATTCTCGCCCGAGGGTGCCCATCGTGCCGCCTCGAGTATCAAACGTATCATCTCGTCGGGCACGTCTTGGTCCGCGTACCTCCGGACGCTGCGCCGGTTGCGAATGGCGTTGAGGACAACGTCGGCCAGGCTTGGATCTTCGGCCATCAACCCTCCTGTATTCTGCCAGGAACTGGCGTTGCGCTACTGAGGCAAAGGCTGTTCTGAAGCGAGCTACGGCGCTACGTTTCTGTCGGCTCAATGCCTTCTTCGTGTGAGCCCTATTATACAAGAACCCAAGAGCAGCGGGTATCTCTGGCAACAAAGGGCGAGGTTTCCTCCGCGCGCGAATTATGCGCGTTTGATTTGCATCGGCCGCCAACCAAAGGCAAACGCCGATTCTTCGGCGATGGCGCCGTTATTGCCTATAGTATCGAAATCCAGACATCAGGTATAATCGCGAGCAGGCGAGTTTGGGATTGAGAAAGTGCGGATTAGGGAGGAAATCGCAAAATGGGTTATTCGATCTTTGACGAGACGATGGTGGACATGGCGTGGCCCGAGATTGAGAAAGCGGCCGATGAGGGGGCCATCGTCATTTTGCCGACTGGGGTGATAGAGGAGCACGGTCCGCATATGGGTCTGGCTGTAGACATCTACGCCGCTTACCTGGTGAGCAAGCTTGCCCGCCGTCGGCTTGAATCCAAGGGAATCCGAACGCTTATCGCCCCACCTTACTATTGGGGGATCAACACTGCCACCGGCTCTTTCGCGGGGTCCTTTACGGTTCGAAAAGAGACGCTGAAGGCGATCATTTATGACATACTCGCGTCGCTGAACCGCTGGGGGCTGAACAACGTCTTCAATATCAACTGGCACGGAGAACAGGGTCACAACAAAGCGATTCTCGAAGCGGTGAAAGAGGCGCGAGCCGACACCGGAGTTCGGGCCTATTGCGTTCTCTCGGATTCTCTGGCCAAACGGCTCGGCCTTAAAGGCACCGAGTCATATGCGCTTATAGCGAGAACTCCCGTCGCATCACAGGCCCACGCGAGGTATCTTGAAATCCACGCCGATGTCACCGAGACGAGCCTTATGATGCATTACTTCCCCGATCAGGTCAATGCAGAGCTGGCCAGAGCGCTCGCGCCCACAAACCTCACTATCGAGGGGCTGAACGTATGGCGTCGCGGCTGGAGCGATGCCCGAAGGGTGACTCCGTTGGGCTACTTTGGTGATCCTGCTAGCTTCTGTCCAGAAGCAGGCAAACAACTGGTTGAGGGCTATGCCCAAGCTGTGGCCGACTTGATCGAGTCCTTCATGAAGGGAGACTACAAGTCGCCGCGAATTGAGTGAGTTGCAGAGAGCCGGTGTGGGAAGAGCTAGGCACGGGACCTGTTTAAACCAATTGTGCAGGGTTACGTCCTGTAATGGCTCTCCCCTTCGCAGGCTGAAACCCAACCCACTGATCGCCAGGTTTCAATAGTGAATCCACCTATCGCTATGGCTCATTCGTGATGAGCCTGGTCCTGGACTCAATTCGTCGCTTCCCTTGTCAGCCTACCTAGAAGGAGGATCACAAAGCCCGTTACGGGCGGGTAAGCACCCCTTGCCGGACCCGCTCTGCTTCTTCCACTGACACTCTGCGCAGAAACTCTGCAGCCGCCTCTGGTAATGCTGTATTGATCATTATTCCGGACCCAAGTTCGAACCCTGCTGCAATCGAGAGCTTGGGGAGTATCTCAAGATGCCAGTGGTAAGTCCCATCCGCGCCGTCGCGGTAGGGTGACGTATGAATGAAGTAATTGAATGGCGGGTCGTTTAGCCCGTAGAACAGCTTAGCCAGGGCTGTCCGCAGTGCATCGGCAAAAAAGTGCTGCTCCCTCCCAGTCATCGCCTCAAAGTGGGCGCTGTGGACTTTCGGGATCACCCAGCACTCGAACGGGACGCGTGACGCGTAAGGAGCGAATACCAGGAATGTATCGTTCTCGTAGATTAGACGCTCCTTTGCCTCCATTTCGTAGGCGATAATGTCGCAGTAAACACACGTCCCATTTTCATTTCGGTAGCGCTTGGTCCCTTCTATCTCCTCGGCAACGTGCTTAGGAACCAGCGGAATGCCGAACAACTGAGCGTGAGGGTGCTCACGTGATGTTCCAGCTTCCTTGCCGTGATTTACAATGATAAGCATGTACTTCAGCAGTTCGTTGTCCTTGTGCGCAATGTACCGGTCGATATAAGCTCTCACCACCAACTCGACTTGCTCCAGTGGCAACTGGGCGAGGGAACGGTAGTGCTCTGGGCTATCTATCAACACTTCGTGAACACCAAGACCATTCATTGCGGTGTAAGGCCCGACCCTACGAGGATTGAGGTCCCCTGTGGGAGGGCCAAAGGCAGGAAAGAGATTAGGGACTATTCGTACCTTCCATCCAGGTGAATCCGGTGGAGAGCCAGGCGAGCGGTACGCCATGACTTCCTTAGGGGTTTCGCTCTCGTGACCGTAGCAGAAAGGGCACTCCTCGAGTGCCTTGACCACAACTTTTGCAGCCTGAGTGAAAGTATGCGGCCTTTTCGCCCTCTCCACCGCGATAGATACCCAGTTCAAAGTCACTGGGTCTTGACGTAGTTCAGGCATGTAACATTCTCCTCTTCAACCCGAAGGGTTGGCAGCCGACTTCTCCTGGACAAACACCGTGTCGGCATCGGTGTGCTTACACTGTATATGGACACAACCACCTACCCATCGGCGCAAAATCGCAAGAACTGTGCCACATGCGGCCTTTTCAGGACTAAGCAGGACGGAGGCGATACTAACACATATCCGCGCCACATGCAACAACCGCACAAGCGCTAAAGTGGCCTTGACTAACACAAAAAGCCCTTCGTTGGGAAAGGACTGATTCGTAATAGCTACTTAGGGCCAGGAGAAGTTAGTACCTTCGCTATCGCAAAAATAAACCACTTGGGGGATGCGTAAACGTTGGCCTAGGGTCTATTATCAGTGCGTCAGTTCGAAATTCTCATATGCTGTCCATCAGCCTCCTCCTTATCGCATTGAGGGCCGAAGGTTATCTCCTCCCCTTCAGCCCTCATTTCTTGTCATCTTACTTCATTGCGGCGAAGTTTGCCCACTGACAGTCCGCTACTGCGGTCCTAGACGGCACACCTTGCATAACGTAGACCGCGGTGAGTGGAGCCGCGGGAGCCGTAACGTCTTCGGCTTGCCGGGCATCTGTTGTCCCCCCTCAATGGACTATTGTGTAGCTCTTCGGTAGGTGTTATACTGTGTACGTCTGGGCTAGCTAGCTAGTCCCAAATGGCTAGTCACGCAACGGTACGAGGTTCGCGAGCCAGCGTGAGGGGGAATCAAGAGCATGGATCCTATCAAGGTTCTCCTTGTGGACGATCACGTTTTGTTTCGCAAGGGAATAGCCAGTATGATGGCTGGGCAGCCTGATTTCGAGGTGGCTGGAGAGGCAGACGACGGATTTCAGGCGGTAGAGAGAGTTCAGGAACTGATGCCCGACGTCGTTCTTATGGATGTTCGTATGCCCGGCTGTGACGGCTTGCAGGCCACTCGGATTATCAAGGAAGAGTATCCGTACGCGAAAATAATCATGCTAACTGTGTCTGACGATGAGCAGGCCCTGTTTGAAGCGATAAAGAGCGGAGCAGTTGGCTACTTGCTCAAGAACCTGGAGCCCGAGGAGTTGTTCGACTTCATCCGTGGGGTCTATCGGGGGGAAGCAGCTATATCGAGGTATACTGCCAAGAAGATACTGACCGAGTTTGGCAAGCAGGCCCAGAGAGAACCCATTGGACCAGCTGGCAAGAACATCCTGACCGATCGGGAGAAAGAGGTTCTCCAACTGGTGATCACAGGGGCGACCAACAAAGAGATCGCCTCGGCCCTGTTCATTAGTGAGAATACGGTTAAGAACCACCTCTGCAACATTCTCGACAAACTTCACCTTCAGAATCGAATTCAAGCGGCGGCCTATGCGCTGCGTGAGGGACTCATCCAAGACCCCAACCGGGCCTGACCGCGGTTTTGCAGCTCGTTCTGCTATTGCGAGCCTCTGCCGGTGCTGGTAAACTAGCGTGGGCCGGAAATCGGCATACTATCGCAGGAGGTAGCAAGGAATGAACGAGGCACGTCTCTGGCTTGAGCGGCAGCAAATCGAGAAGGCAGCCCAGGCGCTTCGCAAGCATGGATTCAATGTTACCATCGTCAACACCAATGAAGAAGCCAAATCGGTGGTCCTGGAGATGATTCCTACCTCGGCCCGGGTAGGTATTCCGGGGACGATGACAATCCGGGAACTCGGATTGCTAGGCGCGCTGGAATCGCGCGGCAACCCAGTGATTGAACACTGGGTTCCAGGGCTTACCAACGAGCAGGACGTTGCCGTTCGAGTCCAGGAGTTGACGGCGGACGTCCTCCTCACGAGCAGCAACGCCGTAACCCTCGATGGTTGCCTCGTGAACACCGATGGCTGCGGAAACCGAGTGGCCGCAATGATCTTTGGGCCCCGCCGTGTCATCGTGGTTGCCGGGGCTAACAAGATTGTCAAAGACGTTCCGGCAGCGGTCTCCCGGATCAAGAACGTTGTCGCTCCAATGAACGCCCACCGTCTATCATCCAAGGTTCCCTGCGCAACGTCAGGTATCTGTGTGGATTGCGATGCCCCTGCGCGAATCTGCAACGTGACGACAATTCTGGAGCGCAGACCGAGCAGGACTCAGTTCGATATCATTCTCGTGGCCGAACACTTGGGATTCTGATAGCCGATTGCTATCAGAATTAAGCGGCCAGTCCCTGCGGATAAAGATGGCCTTTAGCCATGGCCAGCGCCTGACCCGCCTTGATGCCTGCGCTGCCCAGCGCATATCAGCTTCCCCGGTATGCGGGATAGCTGACTGTTTTCAGCTAGCTAGAACACTTCTATCACATCGGTGCTGACCTCGGCTACAACCACGTCGAGTCTGCTCCGTTCGACAAAGTTAACGACCTTCGCGATGACCTCGGCGGCATGCTGCGCGTCATTGCTCACGTAGCACGCGCCAATCTCGGCGATTTGCCAGAGGTCCATCGAGCCCACTTCAGCAACTGAAGCACCAAACTCGTTTCGGGTGCGAGTAATGATCGACTTCAGCACGTGCCGCTTCTCTTTGAGCGAGTGATTCTCCGGAAGATGTAGCCTGATAACACAAGCTCCTATGAACACTCTCCTCCATCCTCCTCGACTTGTGACCGGGATGTGCTTCCTCCCCTGATGACCGTTAGCCGATGACAGTTCCTCATCGGCTGTTTATCGCGTAGAGATAGGCATAGTGCTACACTGTGTAGCTTTTCATCTCCTCCGCAATCTCTACGGGTCCAAGGAAAGCATCTCTGGCCTCAGCTACCATTCTCCGCAGGTCGTGCTCTTGCCAGATGTGGGTGAGCAAGAGCTTCTTCACCGAAGCGCGTGAGGCAATCTCACCTGCCTCACGCCCGGTCAGATGGCCGAATTCCTTGGGCGCTCCAGTGCGCACGCGAAGCGCGGCCTCGCAGAGAAACAGGTCGGCGTTGGTGGCCAGCGATTCGACTTCTTCTGACGGACCCGCGTCACCGGAATAGGCCAGCTTGCTGTCTCTCCCAGTCACTGTGATACCCCATGCCGGCACGTAGTGCTTAGTGGGCACGAAACCCACGAGTAGACTGCCAAAACGGTAGGTTACGTGAGGGTCGAACTCGTGCACCTCAAAAACGTCGGATATGAACGTTCGCAGGTCGTGCCATCGTGCGACAACCTCGTCGAAGACCTCGCGCCCTCCGGGTGGGAGATAGAGCTGGGGACGGTAACCGGTTTCAAGGGGCGTGCCCAACTTTAACCCGTACGTGTAGGGAATGAGGTCGGCGAAATGGTCGAAGTGCATATGCGAGATTAATGCGGCCGACACCTTCCGGAAGTCAACCAGTTGGCGCAAACGGCTGACACACCCTGTTCCACAGTCCATCACCAGTTGCACTTCTCCATCTTCTACCAGGTATCCCGAACAAGCTTCGCCGGGATTTGGGCAGGCCGCGCTTCGTCCAAGTACAGTGAGCCGCAAGAAGCACCTCCTGAGATTGTTTGCCAGCGTCTCGGCGCTGGGTCGTATTATAACCGGCTGAGCTCCATCTGGCCAACAAGTACTAACCCTAAAGGCTGCTAATTGTCTTGCCTTTGGTTGTCTGGTGTGCTAAAATCAGTGCGCTTTGAGAGGAGACCGGTTGAACAGCACAAGAAGCTAACCGCAGCGAAGGCTAACGCTGTTGGGACCCCATGGGTGGAGGTGGAAGTGTGACGTGGCAGGCAGTTTTTAGCGCGTGGCCGTGGGCGGCGCTGATGGTGTTTCTGGCGTGGGCGATTCTTGGCTTTCTGGCCAGCTAGCTTTGCGGCATCCTTTCCGAGAAGCAGCCATCGTGCAGTCGACAAGCAGGGTGTTCGTCTTCTTCTGGCCAGGCTTTCAGAGCCGCGAATGCTCGTCGCGATAGCGCTCCAGCGTGTTTCTGGCCATTTCCCTGGCTTCCTCAAAATCAACTTCGCGACGATTGTAAGCGAGAGCATACCAATCGATTCTGTCGGTGCCTCTCAGCAGGCCACCAAGAATGGTCTCAGGCCCGTGGCGCTCGATTTCTCGGATTGAGCCCGGCTCGAACCGCTCGGCTACCTGCAACAAAGCCACATACTGAGTGGCAGTTCTCTTCCACTCCATTATTCTCAACATCGTGCAATACTTCCTCTATATGTGCCGAGACTACGCTAACTAGCCCATTTTACCACGTTTTGGCACGGAAATTGCGTTGGAATGTCAAACGACGAGTTGGCAGGCCAACCTGTGGCGGACACGCGCATCAAGGAAGTGGTCCTAGACCCAGGAAGGAGACAATGGATGCCCAAGGACGAAGCTGAACTGTCTCTGCCGAAGGAAGAGAAGCAAGTATTCAAGAAAGCTCTGAGGGGACTTAACCTAGCACGGGTGCCCTACGTGATAGGTGGGGCGTTCTCGGTGTATCACTACTCCGGCATTTGGCGAGACACCAGGGACCTTGATCTCTTTGTCACTCCGGAACACAAGGAGAGAGCGCTGGAAGTCCTGGGCAACCTGGGGTACCACACGTGGGTCAAGCACGAACCCTGGCTAGCTAAAGCGACGATGGAACCGTACTTCGTGGATATTATATACGGCCTTGGTAACTGGATGGCGCCGGTAGATGACGTTTGGATCGAGAAGGCGAAAGCCGGGACGTTCCTAAGAGTCCCGACCCTCTTCGCTCCGGCTGAGGAGATAATCTGGGCCAAGGCGTTCATCGCCGGTAGGGAAAGGTACGATGGGGGAGACATCAACCATGTCATCCAAGGGACGAAAGGCGACCTCGACTGGCTGCGCCTGATGGAACGATTCAAGGATCAGTGGGAGGTCTTGCTCTTTACCCTGGTTATGTTTCGCTATGTCTATCCGTGCCATCGCGACTACGTGCCCAACTGGGTGATGCGTGAGCTGGGAGCGAGACTGGAGAGAAGTATCACAGAGGAGTGGACAGGCGGGAAACTCTGCCGCGGACCACTCCTGGACGGTATCGGCACCTATTCTCCTGACGTAGAGCGCATGGGCTATCGCGATGCGCGTAAGGAGATCTGGACCAAACGACAGATGTATGTCATCAGCAAGGCCGCCTAGTGGCCGTCCACAATGATTATGGTGCAACTGTCGCCCTGAGCGTGGCGAAGGGTCTCGATCTCAGGTGGCAAGATTCTTCGCCTCCGCTGCGCTTCGGCCGTTCAGAAACTTCAAGTTTCTGTGCCTTGTACAGGGTCTTGGGCCCCTGATTTACTCAGAATGACGCTATTTCAAATTGTCTGTCGCCTACTACTGGGGTACGAACTGAATCCATTCGCATAGCCCCCGAACCTCGACGGCAGTAAATCTCCTCTTGATCGTCTGATCAACAGGTCGACGAAAAGGGCAGCGGACCAGCCAAACGCAGGGGCCGCTCTGTCCGGAACCTCTCCTGTCATCGAGTTGAAGTACTCGGCAACTCCTTGGCTAGCAACCAGGTCAGTAGTCCTGTTGGCCAGAGTGGCGGCCAAGCTATGGTAGCCGGCTTTCGACAGGGCCTCGACCAGCATATAGTTCACATTGACCCAAATAGGGCCTCTCCACATGCGATTCGGATCATAGGTCCGATCGCCACGTGACACCGTAGGGACTCCGAACTCTGTCCACAGCCAGTTCTCTCTGGTCAGGTTGCTGATGGCGGCTCTGAGCTCTTGCGAGGACAGGCACCCGGTCCATATTGGAAAGAGGTTGAAGGGGGTGAGAACCCGAATCGGCGAATGGTCTTTTGTGGCCCAATAGACGCCGGAGGCAGGGTCGTAGAAATGAGACGATATTCTCTGAGCCAAGTCACGTGCTTCGCGGTCCCACAGGTCGGCGTCGTCGTATCGTCCAATCACCCGGGCAATGGCAGCGAGTGACTGCATTTGAACGCATAGATAGGTGTTCAGGTCTGGGGACTCGACCGGCATCCCTGCGTCCCACAAAGGGCTGTCGTCGAGCCCTGACGAATACGGATGGTTGTATTGCGCTATGCCATCTCTGTCGTCGTCGCAGTGTTCCAACCACCAGTTGTTCCAGCGCACTAGTCGGTCGTAGATGTCTTTGAGGAAACCACTTCCGCTTCCAGTTTCGAAGAGCTTAAGCGCTGACCAGGCGATCAATGGAGGCTTAGTCAGTTCCCTGCCCTCTGGTCCACTTTCCCTCACGATGATGCCTTCGTCGTACACGACGTCAGGTATCATTCCGGAATCGGTCTGATGGTCAAGCACGGCCAATAGCTGGTCCTGGGCGAGTTTTGCGTCCACGTGCCGGTACGCGAGGGCGTGGAAATAGGCGTCCCAGTGCCATACACCTAAATAATGAGTCTTCGACGGGGCAAGCGCCTCTCTCTTCAGGCAACCCATCGGGCTTAGCAGCCCCATTCTCAGAATCATCCACGCATAGTAGTACGGGCGCCAGTACTTCTTACTAACTCTCGGAGCGGCATCAAACCAGGCTTTCCAAGCGAGCTCCGCCTCTCGAATGATATCGGAAACTGGGCGCAGCGTCCGAGAGCAGTCCATCGCTTCTGGTATGTGGATTGCGAGCGGACTCTGAGCATCCCCTTGTGCATCAACGGCTAGGAACAAGCGCCCATCGTGCTGACCGGAAACGCGCACTGTGGTCGGGGCTCCGCTGGAGGTTATGGCAAACCTACGAGGGTGCTCGACGACGCCACCAAACTCGTCGGGCAGGAAGTCATCCGCCATTATGGAGAAGGAGATGCCACATTTGCCAGGCGGGAAGCATATGTAGAGAGTCTGCCTATCGGCAAAGACAATCTCGAAGCAGCCAACCGACGTCTGCAGGAGGATCTTGTGCGGCCAGGTGTGAAGCTCGTAAGGCAACGGGTGCCCCGAGGAATTGGTGGGTCTGAGACCCTCTATCAGCGGGCGACGAACACGGTGGTTCCCCAGTCTTTTCTCCAGGTGAGGCCACCGCTCCGCCATTCTCACCTCAAGGCCATCGGCCTCCATTTCGCTGGACCCGCCCTCCGATGAAGTTGATTGTTTCAGCCCCACTAGGATGCGTGACCCTCGTTCAGTGAAGGGTACTGTGGTCAGACTCAGGGAATCCCTGAGAACCTCGAAGTAAGGGATGCGATAGTCTTCAACTACCTCCGTCTCAGCGTCTTGTTCTGGAGCGACCACGCTGGGCCTCCTTCCCCAGGGATTGTCCCAGCCAGCTTCGCGCCGAGAGCTGGAGTATCACTCTGCCCTGTTCTGGCTGAGCGAGCCTTCGCCTTTCGCGGAGCGCGTCTTGCGCCGAAGACCGGCCAATTGGCGGGAACACGTGTGACAATATATGGTCGTTGTTCCTCTCTGTCAACAAGCATGCCTACTTCCCCAAGTAGGCTCGGGGCACACTTCTTGCAACATGTCCTCGAACGTCAACCGGCGAAATCTCTTATGGAGGGGGATGGGGGAAACACGATGAGAATCGCGCAGCTTTCCACCCCCCATATTCCCACACCTCCACCGGCCTACGGTGGGTCTGAGTTGGTTGCCGGCGAGATCACTGAGGAACTGGTCAGACGAGGCCACCAGGTAACCCTCTTCGCAAACCCACACTCCCGAACCTCGGCAACCCTGGTTTCATTTCTAGAAGTGGAGAGGGTCTCTTCTTTCGACTATCGAGAGTTGGTGCACGTCGCCAATGCCTTTCGTCACGCAGCAGACTTCGACATCATTCACAACCATTGTCTCTACGCTGGTTCCGCTCTCGCTCAGCTCTCCCCTAGCCCGGTCGTGACCACGCTGCACTATATCCACCACGTCTTGCGCTCCTTTCCGGATAACGACTACGTGGCGGTCAGCCGCAGCCAGATGCAACTGGCGGCCGAGCTTCGAATTAGGGAGGTCATTCATAATGGAATAGACTCAAGCAAGTTCTTTATCGCCGACCATAAGGAGGAGTACCTGCTATTCCTCGGCCGGTTTCATCCGAACAAAGGGGTGCATCTGGCAATCGAGGTGGCAAAGAGATCAGGGCACAGGCTAGTCATAGCCGCTCCATTTCCACCCGCCGACCAGCAGGAATACTTCGAGAGGCAGATCAGGCCGCATCTCAACGGGCGGATAGACTATGTGGGGGAGGTAAAGGGCTTCGCCAAAGCATCTCTGCTAGCCAGGGCCAAAGCCGTGATCTTGCCCCTCACCTGGGACGAGCCTTTTGGCCTGGTGCTTCTGGAAGCAATGGCTTCAGGAACGCCCGTGATCGCCTTGGGCAGAGGTTCAGTGCCTGAGCTCGTAGTGCACGGCAGAACTGGCTACGTCGTGGACAGCGTGGACGCTATGGTTCAGGCAATAGATGACGTTGCTCGCATCGATCCGTCGCAGTGTCGCAAACACGTGGAGGAGAACTTCAGTGTCAAGGTGATGGTCGACCGCTACGAAGCACTTTACCGCATTATCGTCAATGAAAGGCTGGAGCGTAGACGATAGCTTTGCCTTGTGGGCTTACGCGAAGGTACCTTAACCGCATAGAGCGCCAAGACTGCTACTGAGACCGCAGACTAATCTGATTTCACTGGTGGCGCAGATACATTTAGCGCAATCTGCATAATAATCCGCTCAGTCTGCGGTCAAGTTTCATCGTTTGTGGTCATTCAGAGGGCGATGGACAACGTCGTGGTGAACGTCGCCAATGCACACCGATTCCTACTACGCGTTCCGCTTGTCCACGAGCCTCTTCGATTTCAACTCGAAGCGAGGCAGGCTACCGGGCTCCACTGCCACGACGTTGAATCGCAGCCACTCGTGCGCTTCAGCCAGGTCGTCGGCGAGCTTGCGGCATAGGGCGGCGTAACCTTCGCTGGGATACGTGGGCGACAAATCCACGTTGATAGTAATCTCGTCCTGGATTCCCTCACGGTGAACCACGATCTGGAACTCGTCGATCTCGCGGTATTGTCGGACGATTCCCTCTATCGCAGAGGGATACACGTTTACGCCACGTATGAGTTTCATGTCGTCGGCCCGGCCGATGATCCCTCCTCGATACATATCGAACGTCCTTCCGCAGGTGCACTCGCTCGCTGGGATGCGCTCCACGAGATCGCCGGTGCGGTACCTTATGGCTGGCAATGTGCCCCGGCCGAATGGAGTGATCACGAGCTCACCTCTCTGTCCCATAGGGACAGGCTCCAGCGTTTCTGGGTTGATGACCTCCTGCAGGAACTGATCCTCGTGAATGTGAACTCCCGGGGACTCGTGGCTGCACGTGAAGTAGAAATTGGCTCCACATTCGCTCATTCCACCGAAATCACCGCACTTAGCTCCCCAGCCCTCTTCTATCGCCCGCTTCGTAGCTGGAATGCTGGCGCCCGGCTCCCCTGCGTGAACTGTTAACCGCACTTTCGAATCCTTGGCCAGGTCAATGCCCATTTCTCGCGCGGTCTGGACAAGCCGAAGGGCGTAGGTCGGGGTTGCTACAACGACGGTGGCTCCAAGGTCGATAATCTGTCGAATCCTGGCTTCACTTGATAACCCGCCACCGGGGACCACCATCGCGCCTATCTTCTCGAATCCGTAGTGCGATATCCAGAAGCCGATGAAAGGCCCGTACCCGAAGGCGAAATAGGCTACATCGTTAGGTCGCACTCCAAATGCCCACAGCCCTTGAGCCCAGGCGTCGGCCAGCCAGTACCAGTCCCTCCGGCCATCCACTATCCTTAGGGGCAAGCGCCCAGATGTGCCCGATGTCTGATGATAGTTGATGGCATTATCCGTCGAGGTGGCAAGTAAATCACCGTACAGAGGTTCCCTCTCCTGCGAATCCAGAAACTCCTTCTTTGTTAGCAGGGGAACCCTCCGAACGTCGTCAAGGGTCTTGATATCGTCTGGATGCACACTGGCCTCGTCGAGTTTTCTCTTCCACAGCGGGCTGTTTTGGTATGCGAACTGCACTGTCTTCTGGAACTTGTACAGTTGCATCTTCTCAATCCGCCACCTTTCGGCCAGCTCAGTCTTGGGATTCCAGTAGGGGCTGTATGTCTTCGAACTCATCGTCTACACCCTTTCTGAATCTACACGCCAAATTCGTAAAGGAACTCGTATTCTAGGCCGAGTGCATTCACAGCCGGAAACATCGCTGCTAATGCCTGCCGCAAGCTCATCTCCACGCAAGGGCTGAGATTCTCCTCTCTTAGCAACTCCTTCAATGAGTTGTACACGTCCGTTATCCTAGCCTCGGTTTCGGTCAGTTGTTCGTTGCCTAGAAACGTCGCCGATCTTGAGCACATGGCGCATTAACCTCCCTTTGGTTTAACAGACCGTGGACAAATGTAGCACGGGGGGGTGCGGCTGTCAACAGAAGCAGGGTTGTCCTCAGAAACCTGCCTGGCTATCCAGGGAGCACGATGTACCTGAATGCCTCGGCGTACTTGGCGCCGATCGCCTCTCCAGCAATAGCAGAGCGTTCGCGAACGCGCACTGCGACCTCATCTATATCAACCTGACTCTTGTGCGCCGCAAGGGCGGCAAGTTTCAGGTCCATAGTATCGCTTATGTCGAACCACCTGTCGGGCTGCTGAGATCCCCATAGGAACAACTCTTTGACCTTGTGTGGCTCGAGACCTTCCAACAACAGTTCGGGAAAAGCAAGGCGGTCGCGCGCAGAGGGGAAAATGGCGGCAAGCGCCGCTTCTCCGGTTGCGCGATGGTCCGGGTGATTTACGTAGTGCTGTCCAGTATAGAATGTGGTAGGATCGGGACACATCGCGACCTGCGGTTTGAAACGCCTGATAGCTCGAGAAATATCTCGTCTTAGATCAAGTGTGGGCTGGAGATAGCCATCTTCGTAACCTAGAAACACAACTTCCTTGACCCCCAGTATGCGTGCTGCCTCCATCTGCTCTCTCCTCCTGACCTCGGCCAGACGTTGGGGCGTCATCTGGGGATCATCGCTACCTTTGTCGCCATTGGTACATACTACGTAGTAGACATCTTTCCCCCGTCTCACCCACTTGGCTACTATACCGGCTACGGTGAACTCCGCATCGTCGGGATGAGCCATTATCACCATAATCCTCTGCCCTGTTATCTCAGGAGCGTAGTCACAAGTCACGATCAGTCCTCCTCGTCACCCACGGTTTGTGCCAGCAGCAGCTCAAACTCGATGCGCGCTGCCTCGACGGCAGCCTCGGCGCTGAGTCTTGTTCGCTGCAGTCGGAATATCGGCACACAGAGATTGAACTTTTCTATTTTCCGATTGATTTCGTCGATTTGTCTCGCGTATTCCTTCAGAAATCTGCAGACCTCAGCACGGATAGATGCTGTCTGGTATTCAACTGCGCAGGATGGTGTCCACTTGAGCTTTTCTGCTTGCCTGCGAACCCACCGCCTGCACTGGTCGAGGTGGAGTTGGCAGGCAGCTTGATCGCCATCGATCTCGTTTCCCAGCTCGATCCATGGGGGTGCGAATCCGGCATCCTTCAGGATTTTGAAGGACAGCCTCAGTTCGGGCTTCAGGAAAGGGTTATCCTCCAGTTGAAGCGGCTTGCCTTCTCCCTGCAGGTTCTTGAATCTTCCCTGCTCAACCCACTCCGCTATTTTTCGCTCAGCCAGGACCCTCCACGGTTCGGAAGGAGCATCTTGCCAGTGATCACGTGGCTCCATTGATCCAGCCAACCCTCCAGGCTAGGCATCTACATCCACTGCGGTCGCCCCCGTCCTGAATGTAGCCTTCCTGGGGCCAAGACGTTGCTGCAGATCATCGAACAGAGTATACACTACCGGCACCAATATGAGTGTTAGTACAAGAGAGCTTAAGAGGCCACCCACAACGGCTATCGCCATCGGGGACCGGATTTCTGAGCCCTCTCCTGCCTGAAATGCCACGGGGAGTAGGGCCAGAACCATCGTCATCGCCGTCATCAGGATCGGCCGTAACCGAGTTGGACCGGCTTCAGTAATGGCCGAAGTCCTATCCTTGCCCCTTGCTCGCAAGGTATTGGTGTAGTCGACCAGCAGTATTCCATTCTTGCCTACCAAACCCATGAGCATAACCATTCCTATTAAAGAAGACAGGTTCAGGGTCTGGTGCATAATAAGCAGTCCCCCTATCGCCCCAATGACGCTCATAGGCAAAGAAAACATCACGACCAGTGGGTAGAGCAGCGACTCATAAAGCGCCACCATAAGCATATACATAAAAAGAATCGACAGTAACAAAGCCATGACGAGATTGGCAAACGTTTCATCCATCATTTCTGTCTCGCCGGTCATCGTATAAGACACCCCCTCCGGCAGGGGAGACTTTTGCAACTCGAGCTTGAAATCGCGAACTATATCACCAAGAGGTCTTCCCGACACGTTGGCAGATATTGTCACGACTCGCTGGCGGTTAAGCCGACGGATCTCGGTCGATCCCTCAGCCAGGGAGATGTTCACTGCTTGATCCATTCTGGCCACAATGCCGTTTGGCGACGGGATAGGCAGCCCTCCCAGCGTTGCCACTTGCGCCCGGTCTTTGTCGCTGCCCATTATCCTTATGTCTACCTCTGGCTGTCCCTCAGGCCGCAGTTGACTCACAACCGTGCCTTCCACGTTGGTGCGTAGAGCGGATGCAACCAGCGCGGACGTTAAGCCGAGGTCGGCAAGACGAAAATGGTCGGCGCGAACGAGAACCTCGGGATTCCCTGTTTGGGCACTGTTTTCGACATCGGTTGTGCCTGGAATATTCCTCACAATCTGCTCGACGCGGGCTCCTGCTTGCTCGAGCGTCCGCAAGTCGTTGCCCTGCAGCTGAATCAAGAGCGGCTGTCCGAGAGGTCCGCCGATGGAAGGCAACTGGGCACGAAGATCCACTCCTGGAATTCCCTCGCCCAAGCCTTCCGCCTGCTTGGCCAGGTCTGATATCGGTCTTGATCGCTCACGCTTAGGCAGAGTCTTTACCGTGATGACGGCCGATCTGCTATCGGCGGCGCTCATTATCCCTGCGCTCGACATCCCTACGTTCGTAAAATAATCCACAACCTCAGGAATCTTGCTCAGACGCGACTCAATTTCGAGCACGGCTTTGTTGGTGGCTTCGAGTGCAGTCCCTGGCGGCATCTTGACGATGAGATCAAACTGCGACTGATCCTCCGGGGGCAGGAATTCGGTGCCTATGATGTTTAGGGGAATCGTAACAACCGTCGCTGCAAAAAGCGCGACGCACACCCCTACCACGGGCCAACGGTGTCGGAGGCTCCATCCTAGAAGTCTTCTGTAATTATCCTTCACCCTTCCGTAGCCCGCCTCCCACTTTCGGCCAAAACGGTCCAGAAGGGTGCGGCCTTCGCCGTGGCTGGCCCTTAGCCATCTCGAGGCCAACATGGGCGTGAGAGTGAACGAGACGAACAATGAAAAGAGAGTAGCGAACGTGATTGTTAGCCCGAACTGGCGGAAGAATCCGCCGACGATGCCGCTCATGAAGGCCATTGGCACATACACAACCACATCCACAAGAGTGATGGCAATAGCCGCGAGGCCGATTTCACTTCTGCCATTGAGCGCCGCCGTCCAAGGAGTCTCTCCCAGCGATAGATGCCGGAATATGTTCTCCAGGACGACTATCGAATCATCTACTAGAATGCCGATGCTCAAAGCCAGCGCCATAAGCGACATCATGTTCAAGGTAAAACCCATGATCCACATCATCATGAAAGTCGCTATGAGAGACGAGGGGATTGACAGCATAACGATGACAGTGCTGCGGAAAGTGTGGAGGAAAACCAGCAGGACTATGCCCGTGAGAATGATTGCCTCAAAAAGATTGTTCTGAAGGTCTCCCAGCGACCTTTTGATGTACACGGAGCTGTCCGCGGAGACTGCGATGCTAACGCCTGGTGGCAGCTTTTTCTCCAGCTGAGAGATCGCGCTATGGAGTGAGTCTGCCACCTGAATCGTATCGGCATTGGCCTGTTTCGTGATCATCACTCCAACGCTGTCCTTGCCGTTGTGTCGACTGAGCACATCGCGGTCCTTGTAGGTATCGACAATGTCGGCCACATCGCGCAGATACACAATGCCCTGAGGCGTTGCGGCGACCACTACGTTTCTCAACTCGTCGAGTGTCTGGAACAGGCCAGTGTAGCGAACCATATACTGGCGGTCCCCCTCGTCGATCCTTCCGGCGGGCACGTTGAGATTGCCCTGAGCTATGGCGGCCTGCACTTGCTGCGCGGAGAGCCCCCGGGCTCTCAGCTTGTCCTGGTCGACCTTGACCTGAATCTCGCGCTCCATTCCGCCGACAATCCTCACGGAGGCCACGCCTTTGATCGTCTCCAGACGTGGCTTGATATTATCGTCGACCAGTCGGTAGATCTGGTCAGGCGGCAAATCGCCCGAGACCGCCAAGCTCATAATGGGTAGGGCAGAGTATTCTGCTTTGATAACGCTGGGGGCTTTGGCTTCACTCGGCAACGATGAGCGCGCGCTATTTACCTTTCGATCAACATCCATCGCAGCGTCGTCGGCGTCTGTGCCATCCAGGAACTCAAGGTCAAGAACGGAAGCGTTTTCCATAGAGTAGGAAGTCAGGTACTTGAGGTTGGTGGCGCCGGCCACCGCGTTCTCCAGAGGCTTCGTGACCTGATCTTCGACCTCCTCTGGCCCAGCGCCTGGGTAAGAAACCACGACGAGAACGTAAGGGATATTGATGTTCGGGTATTGATCTGCTCCGAGTCGAGTGTACCCGACTGCCCCTATCAATCCGAATCCAAGGATAACCATCAGAATAAACAGGGGACGTCGTATGGAAACCTGAGTCAACCACATTGCCTGTGCTCCTCATCGCGCGCTAGCATCAAGCACGCCGGCTGATCTGATTCACTTCTGGAGGGACCGGAGGCGACTGCCAGACAAATGCAAGAATAGCAACGTGGATGCGATAAGTCAACGGGTCATTCCGAGGCTTGCGCACTGCCAAGGGTATGCTCCAGCCATTGGGTTACCAGTTCGTGCACGCGAGGATCGTGTTGCGCGCTAGTGTGGCTGCCGCCGTCGAGAAGCGCAATGCTCTTTGGCTCTCCCGCAGCCTCGTACAATCTTTCCGTAGATGTGTACGGAATCACCTCATCTCCCCTCGCATGCACCAGCATAAGTGGTCGCGGGGCGATTTGCGGCGCAGCCGCGAAGACGCTTCTGCGCTCAAGATACTCAAGGAAGTCGGGCAAGTTCACGCGAAAGGACAGAGGACGGTCTAAGACGGAGATATCGCGCTCGGCCCGCAGTAATCCGGAACGCAGTATCTCCTCTGGAGCCGGGCAGATCGCAACCACCGCACGCAGACTGTCAAACTCTGCGCCGGCGTGCAGGGCAAAGAGCCCACCCATGCTGGAACCACGTACAGCAATGCGACCAGCGTCAATTTCGCGCTGCGCTTTCAGGAAGGCTATCGCGCAACGTACATCTTCGAGAGTGTTCGCGTCGAGATAGCCACTGCTTTGTCCGTGTCCGCGGAAGTCGAAAACGAGCGCAGCAAAACCTCTCTTGGCGAGGAAACCAGCGAAATCGGAATGGTTTTCCTTTCTGCTGCCCAGACCGTGGCACACGATCACGGCGGGAAACGGACCAGACCAAGCGCTATTCTCAGGTAGGAAAAGCAAACCGGCGAGAGCAGCTCCCACGGTCTCGAATCGGACGCTTCTCGGCACACCTTGCTCCAAGGTAGTACGAAGTCAAGCGATTGGACTCAACCTGTGCCTGAGCGTGTCGTCCGACCATGCGCCGGGAATATGTGGGAATCTCGGGACTATTCAGACAAACCGCTGGCCGCGCCTTCATCCCCATACACAATGCCCCGGTGGTATCCAAGGTTGCGTCCGAGGAGACGTGCCTCTAGAGCACTAGACCACTAGGAGTCTGAATTCAGCCTCTAGCACCAACCACTGCTACCCGTTTGAGGCCGGCTTCCTGTGCCTCAGTGAGAACATGGCCGCACTGCAGGCACGTAACAGAGGCGTCCCCAACATTGTACTCGATGTATAGGTCGCCCCCGCATCTCGGACAACCCTTCAGCCACATCATCTTGCGCGCCTCCAGTCGAGAGTTTGGCACTTCCGTGCCATGTGGACATGCGTGCAAGAATCGTGCCAGGAAGGCGTCCAGCGCTAGGCTGAGTTAACCAATTCCATAAAACCGACAATCTCCGTGATATCCTGGATGACCTTTTCTGGACGAGATCCGTCTAGTTCTTCCTGGCGGAACTGATGGGACAGAACCGCTCTCATCCCCAGAGATTGCGGACCACGAACGTCCTCCCTGATTCTATCACCGACGAAAACCGTCCTCGTCGGCACTGATTGAACGCCGTTTAGGGCCACCTGGTATATGCGAGGATGCGGCTTTCTTATTCCAGTTGCAGACGAGAAGACGGTGACATCAAAATACTGCAGCAACTCCAATCGCGCCAGGTCTCTTCGCATCATCTCGGGCAGGTTAGTCATATTTGACACAACCCCAAGCCTATAGCCGACTTTCTTGAGGGCGGTCAGAGTCTCCTTCACGCCATCCGCAACAACCATGGCTGCGCTTAGGGCCTCGTGCTCCATAACCACGATGTCGAAGATGTCCTTCTGCGGTAGCGAGATGCCTATCTCTCGGTACACCTGGCCGAAGAGATCGGTGATGTCCAGTTCCTCCAGGCTTGTTCCACGGTAAGACTCATCGATAAGCTGGTCAATCCTTCGAGCAACGGTGCGAACCATATCCGCGACGGAAGGAATTCCACGGTACCCTAGTGAAGTCAGGTGATTGCGAATGCGGGTATAGACTTGCCTCAGCGCATCGTCGGACGCCCGTAGGTCCACGAGTGTATGTCCAAAATCGAACAAGACGGTGTCATAAGCGTTCACGGTATACCCACCTGCTAGTTAGCCTCGCGGGCAACGAATATCCAGAAAAGTCCAAAACAAAACGTCCCGGTCGCCAGCCGTCTTTCGACCCAGACGCCGAGACGAATATCTTCACTTTGGCCTGGCTCGATTCCGATTCTCCTGCTCGGTTGCACGCACGTCCCAGCGCTGGATTAGCTAACCGAATCTTGTCTCTCGAAATCAAGCGCTTGCACAGACAGGTTACCTGGCCTCGCTAAACGGTTGCCCGTAGGGTTGTCGTTTACGACGACTGGCTGGCGCTCGCCCTTACTGAAGTCTCGAGGCGAGGAGGCTTCTCTGTCCGCTGAGTCTGGATCGGAGACACGATCATAGACATGGTTCTGCCTTCCATCGCCGGCGGCCGCTCCACGTTGCCCACGCCCTTCAGCTTTGCGGCTACCTGCTCCAGTATTTGCCGACCGAGATGGGGGTGAGCAAGCTCCCGACCCTTGAAACGGACAGAGACTTTCACCTTGTCTCCACTTTCCAGGAACTTCTGAACGTTGCGAGTCTTGAAGTCTAAATCGTGCTCGTCGATCTTGGGTGTCATACGGACTTCTTTGAGGAGAACAACCCTCTGGTGCTTCCGCGCTTCTCGCTCTTTCTTCGTCTGCTCATAACGGAACTTTCCGTAATCAAGCAGACGACAAACTGGGGGAACCGCGGTTGGAGCCACTTCAACCAAATCAAGATTTCGCTCCTTGGCCCTCGCCAGCGCCTCGTGCAACGGCATTACCCCGAGTTGCTCCCCGGCGTCTCCGATCAACCGCACTTCCCGCGCCCGAATCTTCTCATTTGTTCGAAGATCTTTGGTAATGTTGAAATCACCTCTCAAACTAGATTTCTATATCGTCGAAATATAGCATGAACCTAAGCCAAAGTCAAATGCACCCGGCCAGGAGACCGCAGGGTAGGTATGCCGTCCGGGTCCCCTCCCAGACTGAGACATCTCGTGCAATCGTGCAAGAACTGTGCCCTCTCTCGTGGGTCTCGAGTTGGTTCATGGGAGCAGGGAGATAGGGTAGCAATGTCAACCGCGTGCGAGGTTCCCCCAACCATCCATTGGCTCGATTGTTACATCGCCTGTGAACCATCCCAAGGTCTCGCTCCCATCCAGTCGGAACCTGGCACACTTGTTGCACTGGCTAATCCCGCAAGGCTACGAGCGCGCAGTTTTTGAGGACGCTCAAAAGCACGCCGAATGGATGGGATTGGGAGGATGGCAATGACAACGCGCAACGTGGATTTCCCAGATAAATTGGAGGATGTGGCCGACGAAGTGCATCTGGGGGTGGTATTTCTCGTAGTCATTGTTCTACTGCTCGCTCTCAGCGCGGTGATTTACTTTGGTGGCGCCTGGGTTCTGCCGCCGACGACACCAGCGCCGCAGTTGTGAGCGCAAATGGTTGTGGCCAAGACACTAAGAAGCTGGTGAAAGAACTGGGGGTCAAGGGGCTTGGGACAGATCGGCAGAGCGATTGGTGGCGGAGAGGGGCGGGCTTTCCTCGGCTTTGCCCTACTGATGGTATCCTTGCTATTGATTTCGCTTTTCGTATTCGGGTTCGCTTGCACAGTACCTCCACTGTGAGCGTTCCGATCTCGGCGCATCTCGCGCTATAAAGCTTCCATACTGATAGTGCCTCTGACTCATCACGCTACCCAGGCTACCTGGTGGTTGGGGCCTTTCATTCGATCCGTGTGGTATAATAGGTGCGATTTCCATAGCTGTTGGGAGTGGGTGGTTGCGCCCTACGAATTTCCGAGTTCCCGTACGAACCTGGGCTTCGCTCTTGCTGGCCATCTCGTTGCTAGCTTTGCCATCGATCGCCTGCCTCGGCAGCGCGGCGCTGAGCGATAGCTCGCAGAGTTCGACGCAAATTGCCAGCCAGAGCCAGCAGGTATCGGATTTGAAGGGCGCAAGTGAAAACCCTGATGAAAATGGACTGCCCATCGTTACGGCATCGCCTATCGCAGAGAGCACCCCAACTAACAACCGCGCGATACCTGCCGAAAACGAGACGACCCCAACAGGGGAGAGCACTCCAACTGCGCCTCCAGTTCCGACTCCACCTCCCAGTGTGGCTGGTCTCGCTTCACCCTCTCCGGGTGCGCCTTTCACGGAATCCACATCCATCATCCGTGTGGCGCAACTGGTGCGCCCGGCAGTCGTAAACATCACTACACAGCAGATAGCCTACGACTGGTACCTTCGCCCGATTCCTGAGGAGAGCGGCGCGGGGTCCGGAGTTATCTTCGACCACTCTGGCCTGATCCTGACGAACAATCACGTGGTTGAAGGAGCCCAGGGAATAACCGTAGCCCTGCCGGACGGGCGAACATTTGAGGGACAGGTAGTGGGAACTGACTCAACCTCGGACCTGGCTGTGGTGAGGATCAACGGGCAGGATCTCCCTGCAGCGCAGTTGGGAGACTCAGACGCGTTGCAAATCGGGGAGCAGGTTGTGGCCATTGGCAATGCTCTTGCCCTCCCAGGGGGGCCGACGGTCACTTCTGGCATCGTCGGCGCGCTAGGACGCAGCATTCGAGAGCCGAACGGAGCTGTCCTTTACGACCTAATCCAAACCGATGCCGCGATCAACCCGGGCAACAGCGGAGGGCCACTGGTGAACTTGCGCGGCCAGGTAGTGGGCATAAACACGGCGATAGCGGACGCCCCTGGTGGAGGAATTGGATTCGCCATCGCCATCAACGCTGCGAAGCCGATTGCCGAACAGCTTGTCTCCCAAGGGCACGTTACTCGCGCATGGATAGGTGCGACTTTCCAAAACGTCACACCTGGCCTTGCGGCCAGATACAATCTTGGCGTGAAAAAGGGCGTGTTGGTGTGGAGTGTCGTGCGGAACACTCCGGCGGCCAAGGCCGGATTGCGTCGAGGTGACATCATCGTACAGTTCGGCAACAGCCAGATTGATGACGACGTAGCTATGCTCAAGTCTCTGGCCGCAAGCAAGGTCGGAGATAGGGTACCCATAGTCATCGTTAGAGAAGGCAAGAAACTCCAGATCGACATCGTGCTCGAAGAGATGCCCACGAGCTAGTTTCCTGAGATGAAGAAAAGCAAAAGCAGCCTCAATCGAAGTGCGCCCTCAAAAAGCAGGCCATCAGGCGTGGTGCGGCCCGCCCGTATTGCTCGCACTCGGCGACGAAGCTCTAACAAGCGGTCGCTGATCGGTTTCTTCCTCAGACTGTTTTCGATCTTTGCGTTGGTGGCGTTTGTGATGGCTGTTTTTGCCTTGGGAGGCATCATCTGGGCCTATGATTACATCGTGGGTGATCTCCCCTCGCCCGACAAGGTGGTTGCACGGGATTTGTTTCAATCGACGTACATTTATGACCGAAATGGAGTGTTGCTCTACGAGCTTATTGACCCGCAGGGAGGACGGCGGCACGTGGTGCCCCTAAGCGAGATACCACAGGACCTCATCAACGCGACACTCGCCACCGAGGATGCCAATTTCTACAATCATCCCGGTTTCGACCTCCGCGCTGTCGCTCGAGCAGCTGTGGATAATCTTCTGGGACGAGAGATAGTCTCTGGGGCCAGCACAATTACGCAGCAACTCATCCGCAATACCTTGATGTCCACCGAGCAGCGCTACGAGAGAACGTACACTCGCAAGATCAAGGAGATAATCCTGGCCTACAGGATAGAGCAGCAGTATTCGAAAGACCAGATTCTTGAGTGGTATCTCAACGAGATCAATTACGGCAATCTGTCTTATGGGATAGAAGCGGCAGCGCAATCGTATTTTGGGAAACCGGCGAAGGAACTGAACCTGGCAGAATCAGCGCTGTTGGCTGGCATTCCACAAAGGCCGCGCGACCTGAATCCGTTGACTAATCCTACTGCGGCTAAAGCCCGCCAGGCCGAAGTGCTCGACCTGATGGTGCGCCATGGGTTTATCAGCGCGGCGCAGGCCGAGGCAGCTAAGTCAGCGCCCCTCAATTTTGCGGCCCAACAGTTCGACATAAAGGCTCCCCACTTCGTGATGTACGTCCGGGACCAACTAGAGAGGAAATACGGCCGCGACAAGCTATACTATGGCGGGCTGCGGGTCGATACGACTCTTGACTATAACCTTTATCTTGCGGCAGAGAAAGCAGCCAGAGAGCACATTAATCGCATTCGCAATCTAAACGCCAATAACGCTTCTCTCGTAGCCATTCAACCGAGCACTGGCGAAGTCCTTGTGATGCTTGGCAGCGTCGACTACTTCGACTCCAGCATCTCCGGCCAGGTGAACGTAGCCGTGGCTGAACGCCAGCCAGGATCTGCCCTTAAGCCGTTTGCCTACGCCGCTGGATTTGAGCGAGGCCTCACCCCGGCTACAGTCGTCATAGACAAACCCACAGTGTTCAAGGGCGGCCAGGGCCACGAAGACTTCAAGCCCTTGAACCACGATAAACAATGGCACGGAGCGGTGACCCTGCGCCGCGCTTTGGCTTCGTCCTTGAACATTCCTGCTGTGCTGGTTCTCCAGCACATCGGCGTCAAGACCTTTGTGGATGAGTTGCATTCGCTTGGAATAACCACTATGAACGATGAACGGTCCTACGGCCTTCCTCTGGTCCTCGGCGCTGGCGAGGTCAAATTACTTGATCTAACCTTCGCTTACACCGTCTTCGCCAACAATGGTGTTCAAGTTGGAACACCTGTCCCAGAATCAGACCGGAGACCGGGGTTCAGCGATATAGAGCCAGTGTCAATACTGAAAGTGACTGATTCTGAGGGCAATGTGTTGGAGGAATACAAGCCATCGGCTGGTGAACGCAAGATGAACCCAGCAGATGCTTGGCTGATAACTAGCATCCTGTCAGATGATGAAGCGAGAGCTCCCACATATGGGCGCAACAGCTTCCTGAAACTCTCCCATCCTTCGGCAGCCAAGACCGGCACTACCGACGATTTTCGCGACGGATGGACAGTGGGGTACACACCTGACCTGGTGACGGGCGTCTGGGTAGGTAACTCAGATCGTTCTCCTATGCTGGATGTTTTTGGCGTGTCAGGAGCAGGGTACATCTGGCACAACTTCATGGAGGAGGCTCTCAAGGGGACCAGCCCTAAGCAGTTCCAAATGCCAGCCGGGGTAGTGACGGCGACTGTATACACACCCAACCCTTCGGACCCCACTGGGTTTACGCCAGTAACGGACTACTTCATCGAGGGTAAAGTGCCAAAGGCGACCTACGCCGATGTTGTCCCCTACCTGCGCACAATTGCTAGTGGATCGGTCTCCTATGAAGGCACTCCAACCGCCAAGAGCAGCCCGACAGCTGACGCGCAGGCCACGTCTCCTTCGCCATTTCTCCCTCCGATTTCAGATGTTCCACCAACTCCAACCCCGATCCTAACGCCTACGCCAACCCCTGTCCCAGGGGACCGGATATGGCTGACACCAATCGCCACGCCAAGCGACGTCAGGCAGTTGATAACAGTGCCGAACGTGGTGGGACGCCCTGAGGCCGAAGCACGGGCAATGATTGAGGCTTATTTGCTCAACAACACTTACACAAATTACCAGGGGCCAGAGGACCTGCCGGAGGAAGTACTGAACAGGGTACCGCCAGGGTACGTTCTCAGCCAGAACCCAGCGCCGGGAACGCGCGCAGTGAGGGGCACGACGGTGTACATTGCGGTGAGAAAGCGCTGACAGCTATCTACATCCTGACGGGGATGCCCCGGCTAGCCAGATACTCTTTGGCCTGGCGAACCGTGTACGTACCGTAATGAAAGATGGAAGCTACCAAAACCGCGTCTGCTTTCCCCACCGATATTCCGTCGTACAGGTGAGATAGTTCCCCAGCTCCGCCGGAGGCAATGACTGGAATCCCCACCGCATTAGAGACCGCTGCCGTGAGCTTCAGGTCGTAGCCCTTCTTTGTGCCATCAGCGTCCATAGATGTGAGGAGGATTTCACCCGCACCCAACTCCCACGCCCGTTGCACCCATTCTATCGCGTCGATTCCAGTAGGTCTGCGCCCCCCGTGCGTATATACTTCCCAGCGGTCGAAATCCAGGTTGCCGCTACCTGAACCTGGGCCAACACCCTTCGCATCTACCGCGACCACGATGCATTGGCTGCCGAATTTGTCCGCTCCCTGCGAAATCAGGGTCGGATTCAATACGGCCGAGGTGTTGATGGAAACCTTATCGGCTCCTGCCTGGAGCATGCGACGCATGTCCTCCACCGATCTGATGCCACCCCCCACTGTCAGCGGAATGAATACCTGTTCGGCAGTCCTTGCCACCACGTCCACCATCGTGTCTCGCTTATCTGAACTGGCGGTGATATCCAGAAAGACCAACTCGTCCGCTCTCTGGTTGTCATAGAAGGCGGCCAGCTCCACCGGGTCCCCGGCATCGCGAAGATTGATGAACCGCGTTCCCTTTACCACCCTTCCACCGGTGACATCAAGGCACGGAATAATACGCTTAGTCAACATAAATCAACGTTGCCATCTTTCCGTCAGTTTAATGGCTTTGGCCAGGTCGAAAGAGCCAGTGTAAAGGGCACGTCCGACGATCACGCCCTCTACCCCTGTAGCGTGCAATGGTTCAATCTGCTCAATGGACGAGATTCCGCCGGAGGCTATCACTGGCGCTCCAACTGCGCCCACGAACTCAGCTACAGCTCGATAGTTCGGCTCGGTGAGCGTACCGTCCCGACTGATATCGGTGTAGATGAATCTTCTTACGCCCAGGCTAACCATGTTCCTGGCCAAGTCCAGGGCGGATACCTTCGAGGTCTTCTTCCAGCCGCGCACGGCTACAAGGCCATCGCGAGCGTCGATACCTACAACGATCCGGTCTCCCCAGTAAGCGCACGCTTCTCTCACCATCTCTGCGCTTTCCACTGCAGCTGTCCCCAGAATCACGCGGGCTACTGACTTGTCCAGCAGACTCTCGACAACCCCGAGGCTTCGGATGCCTCCACCAACCTCGACAGCCATGTCCACTGTGCGTACTATATCGACCACGACCTCGAGGTTGCGTGGCGTTCCTGAGTCTGCTCCGTCCAGGTCCACGACGTGGAGAAACCTGGCTCCTTCTCGCTGCCAGCGTAGCGCCATTTCGACAGGGTCGTCCGAGAACACGGTTACTTTGGAGTAGTCCCCCTGGTACAGACGCACGCACTGGCCGTTCTTGATGTCAATTGCGGGTATGATGTGCAAGCCAGCCCTCCCCTCACTTCTCCCGAGCAATACCGCTCCACCTGCAGAAATTGTCGTACATCCTTAGCCCGACCTCGCCGCTTTTCTCGGGATGAAACTGTGTGGCCACCAGGTTATCTTGGATCACCATCGAACAGAAGGAAATCCCGTAGTCCGTCTCGCCGGCCACGACCGACTTGCTCTCAGGTAAGGCATAGTAGGAATGGACGAAGTAGAAGTTCGCATCGTTCGGGATACCTTCGAAGATGGGATGTGCCCTTTTCTGCCTGACCTGATTCCAGCCCATATGGGGTATTTTGAGGCCTGGAGGCAGCCTCCGCACGACGCCTGGGATTAACCCGAAGCACTCCTGCCAGCCTCCCTCCTCGCTGCCAGTAAACAGGATCTGCAAGCCAACGCATACCCCGAAGAAGGGTTTGCCTCCGTCCACCACCGCGCGAATCGGTTCTGCCAGACCCAGAGCCTGCAGACTCGACATAGTGTCGCCAGCTGCTCCTTGTCCTGGCAGGACTACAGCTTTCGCCTCAAGGATTTGGTCCACGGCCTGAGTTATCACGGCCCGATATCCGAGGCGCTCGAAAGCCTTCTCAACGCTTCTTATATTGCCGGCCCCGTAGTCGATTATCGCTATCATTGCCAGGTCAGTATAGCATAGTGAGGAAGAACAGTCGATTCCCACGAATTGACTCATCAAAAATGTTACTTTGCGTGATTCGTTGACTCACCAGAAAATGTTACCGGCCACCAACCAGTTGTAGCAGATTGAGGAGTCTTTGAGTAGTTCGGGACAACGGGAGCCAGTTCGTAGCGAAGGAGTGGCGGCAGTTAGTAGCGCATTTCGATTTGGTCGACATCGCTACCAGGGTGAGGCATCCGGAGTCGAACGGGAGGATCGAGCGCTACCATCGAAGCGTGCGGGAAGAGGGGCTGACGGACGCGGAGCTGGGGAACCTGGTGAAGGCGCGGGAAGTAATCGCCGAGTGGGTGGAATACTACAACGACAAGCGGTTACAACGCTGCCTTGAACCAGCTGCGGCAGGTAGATTACTATAAGAGCAATCCAGAGGTGTTGCTGGCCGAGCGGAAGAGCAAGGTGGCAGAGGCAGCCAAAAGGCGGCGGGAGAGGCAAAACAATCAAGCTAGTGAGGGCTAGGACCTAATTTTTCGAAAGTTCCATTTGGTCTCACTTAGCCTGAAGCGCAACATCCGCAGCTCAGGGGCCCTTAAGCACGTGGCGGGAAGAATACTGCAGCCTCTCGGTCGAAAGGCAGATGGAGGAGGCATCGCCTCCTATCTATTGATTGATGGAGGAGCTCGTTCCACTAATCAGAGTTATGCTTACGATAGGTGTACCCGCCAGGCGATCTGCACTCCTAGCACGCTATCGGAGGTGGATGAATTTGGCGCTGGCCAGTAGGGACAGGACGCCGAGCGCTATCGCCGGGCCTATGCCGAAGCAGAACCCATCCGAGTGCTCTGGCTGCGCTTGGTTTCCTGCTGCAACGCCAGCGGTGGGGGTGGGAACACTCGCCTCGTCTAGGGGAGGAAGCCCGAGGGACGCTCTCCACTGTTCTTCCAGGCCGTCGAGATCGACGCCAAGCGCTCTCTTCAGCGCATCGTCGTAGGTCGTTCCCTCACGGAAGGTCTCGAGCAACTGGGCCATTTTTTCACGACCATATTGCTTGAGTATGAAGCTGACGATGCTATAGCTCTCCGCGTAGGAGAGAACAGCCCGATTGGCGTCGGTGGGGAAGTTGCTGGCCAAGGATCTTATTGATATGAGTTGATTCTCGCGCACAGCTGCATCAAGGCTGCGACGGAACTCCGCCGATAGCTCGCCCTCAGCGCGCATTGCCAGGCCCTCATCGAGCCAGTGAGGAATGTCACCGTAGGGATTCTCCGTCACCTGGCCGATCACCAGATGGCTCAACTCATGCGGCAACGCTCCTTCCGCCCACGTCAGCCCCGACCGTGTGGGCTCAACCTGCAGCACGATAAGACCTTGCTCAGATAGCGCCCTGCCGCCGGTCCACTCTTGCGCCTTGGGTTCCAGGGCTCCGAGAAGGTCATCTTTGGATGCGTAAATGTAGATGCTGATGGGCCCGCTTATCTGAACGCCGACCTCTTGAGCTAGCCTGCTGAGCGCATCCTGTGTGAAAGACATAAGAGTATCGGCGAAATTCCTGTCGCCTTGATACCAGTACAGGTTGACATTGGCCTGGCTCAGACGCTGCCAATGAAAGCGAGTGTCTTCAACCACGAATGTTTTCGGATCAGTCTTTATTTTGCTGCCCGCCGCGTTTTCGATAACCCAGTAGTATTGCATCGTTACTCCGGGAGGAATATACCTCCGCTGGATGTTCCAGACATACTCTGCCGTGACCGTGTTACCGGGCGTGATCGGGGGAAACGCGTATGTCAACACTGGGCTGGGCTCTATCTTGTAATAAAAGAGCACGCGTTTGATCTCACTGCCACTGCTTGCTCCTAGGCTAAACCGTATTTGATTAGGGTAATCGTCGCGGTAGGTGTTGGTGGTGACGACTATATCACCCTCAGCCGCGGCTGCAGGGAGCAGAGGGACGAAGATGGCCAGCAAGAGCAGTACGAGGAGGATGGCTATCCTTGCCCTGCCCGGGGCGAGAATCTTTAAGTGGGCAGACGTAGCGCACTGCGTCGTATGACGTGACTGCTCTGAACCCGCTACTAGGCGCAGCAGTTTGGGATTGCGCATTCTCAACACGCTTCCCCTTCTGCTCCAGTTTACTACTGTCCCACTCTGGAGCGCAAAAAGGCTTCTATGAATTCGTCAATCTCTCCATCCAGCACCGCACTTGCGTTGCTGGTCTGGTATTCGGTACGGTGGTCTTTGACCATATTATACGGGTGAAGAACATAGGACCGTATTTGGTTTCCCCATCCGGCCGCTACGTGCTGCCCCTTGATGCGCGCCTGCTCTTCCTCCCGCTTTTCCTGTTCGATCTGAATCAGGCGCGATTTGAGTATCTTTAAGGCTGTCTCTCGATTCTGCAACTGAGAGCGCTCATTTTGACACGTGACCACGATCCCTGTGGGCAGGTGGGTAATCCGCACGGCCGTGCTTGTCTTCTGCACGTTCTGCCCCCCAGCGCCGGAGGAGCGGTACACATCTATCTTGAGGTCATCCGGATCCACGTGCACTTCGATCTCACTCTCTACCTCGGGCATCACTTCAACCAGAGCGAACGAAGTGTGCCGCCGATGCGCGGCATCGAACGGTGATAGGCGCACCAGACGGTGCACGCCCTTCTCAGCTTTTAGGTATCCGTAAGCAAAGGGTCCAGCAACTTCGACAGTTGCACTCTTTATTCCGGCTTCTTCGCCAGGTGACATATCGAGAATGTCGGCGCGGTATCCTCTCCTCTCTGCCCAGCGTAGGTACATTCTCAACAACATCTGTGCCCAATCCTGCGATTCTGTGCCACCCGCGCCAGCGTGCACCGCGATTATGGAGTCACGATTGTCGTATTCGCCGGATAGCATCACTTGGAGTCGGAGCGATTCTAACCGCGAGGCTAAGGCTTCCGCTTCCGCGCTGACTTCCGAGGCCACTGAGTAATCCTGTTCGGCCTCAGCCAGATCCAGCAACTCTACCAAGTCACTAGCGCGCTTGGCCAAATCGTTCCAAATTCCAATCTCTTCCTTCAAACGGGTCAGGGTGCGCATTGTGGCCTGAGCGCGATCTTGCTGCTGCCAGAAGTCCGGCTGCGAAGATTCGGCCTCAAGTCGAGTTATCTCAGCCTCTTTCCTGCTGAGGTCAAAGACGCCCCCTGATTTGGTCTATTTCGTCGCGCAAATCCATCAACTGTTTTCTAATATCTTCCATATTCTCTTCCACCTCCTCCACAAACGCTTCAGCGCGGTATCGAACTGTTGTTCAAAAGTTCGGCGCCGTGCGTGCCCACAATCCACCGTGGGCAACAACCTTATCTAAGGATACAGCATTTGGTCCGTGTACGCCACTGCGCTGGCAACCTGGCATCTCTCGAGATCTTCCAAGACTACGTGCTCTTGTAACTGCTGCTGCGTGGCGATCGCCGCAATTTCTCAGGGCCTGATACAGCAAGGTGAGCAAGGCGGGTCGGCTCGGGCAAGCGATAGCCCCGGCAACAGGATAGTACAATCTGAATTGCTGTTTCAAGGTCGATCTTGTGGCCAATCGAGACGTATATTGGCTTGACTCCTGCCTTCGTGCGCAGTGCGGCACCGATGATTTCTCCATTGTCGATGACGTACGAATAGGATCCGACAGAGTCAGCAACTGCCTCGTGCTGGCCGCAGAGGAGCGACTTGGCGCAGCCAATAGTGGGTCTGTCAACCAGCACTCCAATGTGCGATGCAATACCCACGCGCCGAGGGTGAGCAATGCCCTGGCCATCCACGAAGATCAGGTCCGGGTCGTTCTGCAGCAGCCGAAGGGCTTCGAGAACAGCGGGAGCTTCCCGAAACGACAGGAGCCCCGGCACGTAAGGGAAATGCAGCGGGCATGTTGCCCGGCGAGTTTCAAGGAGAGCGAGGTCGGGGTAACTCAAGGTCACTGCCACAGCCATCGCGACTCCTGACGGGAACGCGCTGTCGACACCAGCCACCCGACGTATCTGCCCTAGTTCATTCGTTCGCGAGACTCTGGAACGGATTTCCTCCTGAATCCGGATGGCCTCAGAAGGGCTTACTTCCCAACTATGCAACTGCAATACGCGCAAGAGAGTCTTCCCCTGGAGCTACCGCACACTCGGCCCCTCGAGTGGAATTATACCCCTTGGTCACAGGATGAATCAAGCTGCTGAACGCTGTCGTCCAGTTCGATTCGAATGAACTCTGCGCTGTCGCATATAGGGCATAGAGGCAACACCGCATTGTCTGCCAGCGCGATCTGGCTGCTGCAGAACGTGCAACTGTAGACGCCAGAGGGTACCTCTTCGCCAGTGAAGTAGTAGGTCATCTATCTGCGTCCCTTTCCTTCACCTCCTCTCCTAACCAACTCTGGGCTGAACGTCCGAAACGCTGAAAATGACACGGATGCCTTTCTG
>Ga0315298_1001566_pt1 | contig 41412 bp, 29 predicted proteins | sample WHS_1_MG_FD_203077 | JGI IMG/M metagenome (GOLD analysis project Ga0315298, IMG submission 203077) | Extremophilic microbial mat communities from Washburn Hot Springs, YNP, Wyoming, USA - WHS_1_MG | ecosystem: Environmental > Aquatic > Thermal springs > Hot (42-90C) | place: USA: Wyoming... | reverse complement strand
ATTCCACCGCCCCGTTATCCGACCTCGTTCCGTGTACACGATTCAGGACCACTGTGTGTCCCACGTGTGCCCGAGTGTCGGCCCCGTAACCGTGTCTGCCCCTTCCCTACTCCCCGGCTCCAAGCGGCACAGTTCGCCGGCTTTCATCCAGTACTATGAGCAGACTAAGACTCCCGTCGGGCTTCTCCGCGCTCTCCCTTTGTCGGTTGAGCACCAATACCTGAGTGACTCCCTCTGTTCGCTCCACCTCGCCAGGGAGTTGGTTGGCTCAGTGGCCTGGTCGTTGATAACCGGTGGCGACCACTCCGGTCTTTGTCTCAGGACCTCGACGGGTCTCTCATGTTCCCAGGGAACCCTCTTGTGTCTATGCCATGTTCTCTGACCCCGGTCGGACCTGCATCCCTCACCATATCGGGATTTCGATACTGCCCCCGCTCCCATAACAACGAAGGCTCCAGCAACATCTTTATTTCGAGGCTCAATCACACGGCTTTGACACTGGCTGTTTACGCTTCGTGCCGCCATTACTGACGACTACGCAAAACTCGCTTCCGGTTGGTGGTTAGCCTTTGCCGGGTGGGATTGGTTACCCACAGAGTTCCGATTGAGAGTTTTGTGCCTTTTGGGCACGCCCCCCTCACTGGGCTTTTCATGACGCGATATGGGGACAGACACGGAATTTGGGCGACCGACCGTGGTGGCAGTGTCCACAAATGGCCTGACATGGACCGAAATCTCGCTGCAAGGAAGCCGTAAACTCGAGAAAGTCGCTTACGGCAACGACCGCTTTGTGGCAGTCGGCGGGTACGAAATCCGAACCTCGAACGACGGCGTGAACTGGGCCCTTCAAACATTCGTCACAAGTCAGCCTTTGAAGGCACTGGCATTCGGTGCCGGTAAGTTTGTTGCAGGTGGCGTTTCTGGCGACGTCTTCATCTCGACGGACGGGCAACAATGGCTGGCTCAGACGAATTTTCCGGGAACACAACCGGTCAGTGCAACCCATGGACCGAAAGGCTTTGTCATGGTGGGTCCAAAGGGGACCTTGCTCCAGTCAGCGGACGGCGAGACATGGAGCAACCATTTCGTGGGGTGTCCGGATGATTTGTCGTCGGTGGTTTTCGGAGCCGGGACGTTCCTCGCAGCCAGCGCCAACCGCACGCTAATGACCTCACAGGATGGCATGACCTGGACTACGCAGGCCGCTGGTGGGGGCATAGGATACCGTGTCCGGTTCGTCAAGGATCGGTTCTATGTTGTCGGCGAGGGACTTGCTTCATCGCCGGACGGGGCAGCATGGCAATTGCACGACACCGGCGTTAAAAGTCCGATCTGGTTGGATGTATGTTACGGCAACGGGCACTACCTGCTTTGCGGTTTCTCGGCCATTTATCCTCCCGCGGGACCGCCCATCTTGTCCCCGGCTTTGTCGGCCTCAACCGATGGCACAAGCTGGCAACGCCTTGGCTCTGCCCCGGACCCGCCTCCAACAGCCCTGGCGTTCGGCAACGGACGTTTCGTTGGCATCGCGAGCAAGGATGGCACCGCGCAACTGATGAGTTCGACCAATGGATTGGATTGGACGCGGGTCGCATGGCCGGATGCGGCGAGCTTGTCCGGCGTGGTTTTTGCCGGCGGAATCTTCGTCGCGGTTGGCCCAAGCAGTACGATTATCATTTCAACCAATGGAACAAGCTGGACCGAAGCCACAAAATCCACCCCGTTCTTCGCTATCGACCTTAATAGCGTCGCTTATGCTGACGGGCAGTTCGTCACAGTCGGCGCCGTTTCTGTTGTCGAGGATGCTTTTGCTGCCATCTCGGACGACGGCATGAGTTGGAGCGCGACCATGGTCCCGCCGGTGACCGGGCTTGCGGGCGTTGCGGGTGGCAGTGGATTCAAGATCGCGGTCGGGGGCAGTGGGGTTGTGCTGCGTTCTCCGGTGACCAAGCGGCCTTTGCGGCTGGGTGGCTGGCAGCACCAGGGCGCCTTTGTGCTCGAAATGGAAGGCACTGCTGGTGGCTACTGCACACTCCAGACTTCAACCGATCTGTCGGCATGGGATTTCTGGTCCACTGTCGTAGCAAGTGGCCGGGTCCAGTGGATCAAGGACCGAACGCCCGGCCCGCCGGCCCGGAGGTTCTATCGTGCGGTCGAATAACCGGGTCCGGCGTCACGTTCGGGCCACATCTGCTCAGCGCGGTGCAACCGCAACCGAATGATCGCCGGCAGACAAAGCCGTTCGTTGCAAGCTCGGCACTCTGCCGCGCCGGGATGACCGACGCGACTTCGTCGCCCACGGCGGAAACGATGTAACACCTCAGTAAATGGGCTTCTTGTCGGGATACCTCACAGCTGCAACACCCGCTCTACTGACTGAATAAAACCTTAACCAGCGCCCTGATCCGTCTGGCATGATCCGGCCAGCGGCATCGAGTTGGGCCAAACATCGTGTCTGTCCCCATATCTGGGTGGCCGGCCGGCCTGGACCGCCCGACCGGCCCTTGGACAGGTTCACCCGGCCAAGAGTCCGGTCGCTTAAATTCCGTGTCTGTCCCCATATCCCGCCCACCATGGGCCCTTTCGGTCACCCCGTTGAAAGTTGTACGTTGCACGTTGAACGTTCCTGATCGGCATATCGGACATCGTGTCTGTCCCCAAATCTCGAAATTCCGTGTCTCGGACATGGTGTCTGTCCCCATATCCGGGTGCCGCAGCCGGCCTCGACCGCCCGCCCGGCGCTTGGGTAGGTTCACCGGGTCAAAAGTCCGGTCGCCCAAGTGTCGTGTCTGTCCCCATATTTGGTCCCGCGCAGATTATCCAATATAAAACTTCAAAGGCCGCACTGTGGTGAGCGCACTGCTCGCTGCCAGAGAAGCAGATACTGACAAATTGAACAAACTCGCAGTCGGAAAATCTTCGCTAGTATGATCGATTTCTCATTATAACCATACAGGAGTATGAGGTAGGCGGGCTTCATTAAACCCGCACCCCATCCAAGTGAGATGAAAACACTCTACAGTGTGTCGGAGTCCGCCTCGGCGAAATCCCCCAGCTCACAGACCCCGGCATTAAATCTGTGGGATCAAAATTCTCCGCTCTTGGCGCGGGTTTGTTGTATCCACGGCTTGTACCTCGAAGCTTACGTTCCCAAAGAAGCCATTGCGCTCTCTGCAGCGGGAGAGCTGCGGGAGCGCTCTCTTGAATTCCTCCCCGGCGTCATGCGCCCCCGCGATGCTTCCGTGCGCACCGGGCATGGGCTGTTGCCGCGAATCAACGGCTGGCCGCAAGCCTGGTCGTCTAAACAAGTCACGAATTCGTTTTCCGGCAAATCCAATCCATAAACCTTAACCCGAAAGCTGCGGAGCCAAATACTATGAACCAGCAACCGGCGCAAATCGCAGCCCGGGCTCTCGCCTTGGCCGCCCTTCGTCATTCGACATCCCGAGTTCGACCGTTGCTTTTCCCATTGGCCCTGATGCTGCTGGCCTTGGTCGGCAGCGCAGCCGTCAGAGCCCAAACTGGCGCTTGGACCGAGATCACGCATCCCACCGCGGCGCCGCCGGACATTGACTTTGCGTTCGCTTATTACCCTGAGCGCAGTGACCGGTAATCTGGCCGCATCTGGCAGATCGCAAATCCCGCTTACGACACGGCAACATCTCGCCACAAGTTCCAGGAAATAGTGTTAACGGGCACACACCTGGAATGGCTCGCACGATGACCACCGGGCTGCAGGACACTGGACCGCTGGTGGCTGAACGATGGTCCAACCAACCCACTGTCTGCCCCGGTGTGATCAGATGCCGCTCAGTTGTCTTTGGTGAGCATTCGGATTTCGTACTGGGGCGCGGCCAGCTTGCGTTGTTCGAGTTCCTGAAGCTCGGACTTGATATAGTCCCGCTTGAACCGGAAGTCGTCGAGGAACGCAGGTGGCTGGGGCGGGCCGGCACCGAGCAGGTCCGCCTCGATTTCGTAGCGGCTGTAGGCGGCCCCGTCTCCAAGGTCAACAACCGTCCAAGGGGCGTCCGGGGCCCAAGCCATCGATTTTTTGCAGTAGGCATTGAAAACCAGCGAATAGGCGCCCGCACGCAGCGTCAGTCCCTGGTCGTTGATCACCTCCGGCCCTGTCAAAACCGCCTTCTCCTGCACGGCGAAACCCCAGTCGTAGGGGCGAATCTGGATTTGCAGCTCGGCCTTGCTTTCTGCGCCCTCCGGACAAGGCTTGTAGAGCGCCGTGATGGTGACCGTGCCCTCCGTCTCCAGGGCGCAGAAATCGGTGGCGGCCTTGCCGTCCTTGTCGGTCTGGACAAAGGCGGTGGTGACTGCCGAGCCGCCGCCGGTCGCAAAACTCGCAATGCGCGGCTGCATCTGGAATTCGACCTGCGCTTCCTCGACGGGCAGGCCGCCTTTGTTTTGTACGGTGGCGGTAAGGCGCGCGCATTCCCGAAAATGGACGGTAGTGCGTTCGGCGGTCAGGTTGAGTTTGAATTCATCCACCCAGAACGGGTCTGTCTCCTTATCGGCGGGCACCCGAAGCAACTGGCCCACTCCCAGCCACCCTTTTCGCAAAGAGTTGGCCGTCGTGATTGCGGTCTTCCTCGCCATCTGGGCACCCGTCTCCGTCACTATCCTCGTCTTCCTCTGCACGCCGACGGTCACCGTCAGGGTCCGCTGTGCGGGGAACCCAGCCCTGGCCGAACTTGTAGCTCCAGACTTCGGTCTTGTCTCGGATGCCGTCCTGATCCGTATCGGCGCCTTGTTCGTCGGTGGGAAAGCGAGAGGTCTCGTCCAGGTCGCACAGGCCGTCTCCGTCGCTGTCAAGGACCAAGAGCGGATCGGTCGGTTCGGCCTTGTACCGGCCTGGCGGTTCTATCGGCGTAATGCTCAAGACCCCGCCGCTGGCCAGGTGCTGCACCGGCAGAACCTGTGGCGCGGTGGGCTGCAGCGGAGTGAGAAACAACACGTGGCGCACCGGCACACTGTAGATGTCGCTTTCCAGGTAACCCACCAACAAGGCCGGGCCCGTCCCGCCGCCAGCCCCGGCGAAGCCGTGTAGCCGGGCGCATGACAAGTCGCGCGAATGACCGGGTTCTGCAGGTCGTTGGTGCGGCAGACTTCCAGGTCATAGGCCACGGGAGTTTGGCGCGGGTCAAGCCACGCAAACGCAGTTTCCTCGTCCCGCAACAGGCTGGTTCCCGCGAAAGGAACCATCGCCAAGGGTGTGGGTAGCCCGTTGTCCGCGCCGGGCGTGGGCTGCGCAAAACGCACCCACCGCTCAGTTTCGAGTCCGCATCGGCCTATCGATCCCGCCGGTGGGATGGGGAACAGATCGAGGTTCAGCACGGCGTCGGACTCGGGTTGTCGTCCCCACGAAACCACGTCCACCAATTGGTCGCCCAGATAAAGTTGGCACTGGTCGTTGGTCGGATTGAACAAGTTGGCTGGCGGTGCGACATGAACGCGAACGGCCGTGGGCGCCTCAGGATCGCCCAGATATTCCATCGGTCTTTCGCCGTCGAAAATGATGACCAGATACTTCGGCCAGCCGTTGACGGGTTCCGGCCATGAGTTCAATAACGCCTCATCCGCTCCGTTCCGCAGTTCCAAAGCGTAGAAATACGGTTCGATCCACGGTGGGTAATTGATTTCCACCCACGGCCCCTCCGCCGATCCCGGGGAAGGCGCCACCTCGTTGAGCCGTGGCCCGGGCAGATCGCTGATCTCGGTCGGCGGCGAGAACCGGTTCCGCACGGCCACAAGGTCCAATAGATCAATTTGCCCGTCACGATTGACATCCGCGTGGACGTTCTGTGGCAGGGCCGGGTCCTCACCCAGACAAGCGCGCACGAAGACAAGGTCGCGCGAGTCCACCCCGCCCTGGCCATCGGCATTCGGCTCGGTGGCAGGGGGCGGCCCGGCCAACCGGACCGTGCTCACACGCTGGCCCGGTCTGCTGCCAACAGGCGTGCCAAGCGCCGCCAATTCTCCTGGGGCCTGGCCAGGCAGCACATTTACCCTTACTGCGTTTCGCCACGGATTCAATATGACCTCCGTAAACAGTGCCCCGTCCGGTGCCCATCGAGTTGTGATCGCCTGCAGGTCGCTCAAGGTTAGCGTGAGAAGTCCGACTTCGGATGCGACGATCTCGAGTCGCTCCAGCAAAACATCCGCGCCCGGCGGCAGACCATCGAAAGGCCACGCGCCCACGCCCAGCAGCACCTCCTTGCTCCCATCGCCCCCAGATCAACCGCAACATGACTGCCAGACAACTCCTGCTCCGTGGCGGGCAAGAACAGCAAGCCCTCGCGTCCGGTTGGTCGAGGGATGCGTTGGACCAGCACCGCCCGGGGATCGCCGGTGGCCGCGACGCGAAATGCGATCCCTGCCAGCAAAGAATTGTAACTGGCGCGCACCTCGACACTAAACGGATCGCCTGCATGAACGTTGGTCGAGACTGCTACTTCCAGGCTCAATACGATCGCTGGTGTGGCGGTCCGAAGCACGGCTGACTCATAGCGCAGCCGGAAAAACTGCTGCCGCTCACCGACCGGCAGGGTGACGGTGCATCGCTGCTGAACCTGGTCAAGGGAAAACGGGATCGACTGCCACACGCTGAGCGGAGCCAGCCGCCCTGTTCCTTCCAGGACAAAGTCGCTCGAAGAGCCAGGCCATGATACCCGCAGTTCCGTCGTGCCCATGGGAGTGATGTCCAGTTGTGGCACTGGCTCCCCAGCAACCTCCGGCGACACCGACAGGGCCGACAACCACAGCAGCGTATGGAATAGCTTCATGTTCATGGCAGGCGTCCGTCATGACAACATTGTCATGCGACAGGAAGATCAGCTCTCCCATGAACACGCAGTCTTGCCAAGAGAAAAGGAGAGCTGGAGCCTTGTTGGTCGCCACAGCAAACCGATGGAGCCGCCAGCCAAACATCGGGTCACGCTCCATGGAGAAAAACCGGAAGGCTGAGCCGGCAGCCCAATCAATTGCCAGCGTCCATATCCCGCGGGTGACCTTCGCTTTGCAGAACGCGGACGACTTTTCCCATTCGCCGTGGCGCGAGGGTGTCTCGGCGGTGAAACCAGCGCGGCCCAACACAGCGGTATTACTGCAACCAACGCAGTTGTCACGAGCCGAGCATTCGGTTGCGGTTGCGCCGCGCTGAGTTCACTGCAAGTCCGCACCGGTGTGATCCTGACCGAACTGAGTTGCAAATTCGATCAGCGGTAAATAAAGGGCCACGACAATGCTCCCCACAATTATCGCCAATAGAACTATCATGACCGGTTCGATCAACGCGGTCATGGCCGACACCGCATTGTCAACGTCAGCGTCGTACTTGTCCGAGAGTTTCAGCAACATTTCCGGGAGTGTGCCGGTTTGCTCTCCGACGTTGACAAGGCTCACCAGTGTGGCCGGGAAAAGATGAAACGCAGCCAGTGGCTCGGCGATCGGACCTCCCTCCTTCACACTGCGGTGGACGGCCTCGATTGCATTGCCGAGAAGCACGTTGCCGGCTGTCTGTTTGGTCACACTGAGCGCTTGGAGAATCGGAACCCCGCTGCCCATCAGCGTGCCGAGCGTGCGCGTGAATCGGGCAAGGGCAACCTTCCGAAACACCAGACCAAGAACCGGGACACTGATCTTGATAAAGTCAAGCCACTGACGGCCTGTGCGTGTGCGCGACAAGACGCCCACAAGAACTGCGATCAGAACCGGCGCCAACATGATCAGTGGGAAATGCTTCTGAACTGCGGTGCTGATTCTGAACACGACTTCGGTGAATGTTGGCAGCGTTCCTGTGCCCAGCATGTCCCGGAATTGCTCGCGGAACCCGGGCACAACATAGACCATCAGGACCGCCAGTATTGTGAAGGCAATAATGATTACGGCGCAGGGATATACCATTGCCGCAACGACCTTCTTCCTCATGCGGATCGATTTGTCCATGAACTGTGCCAGCCGGGCCAATACCTCGTCCAGCATGCCGCCGCGTTCACCCGCTTGAACCAGGCTTTGGTAGAGGCGCGGGAATACGCGGGGATGTTTGGCCAGAGCTTCAGAGAAGCTATTGCCCGATTCAACGTCACGAGCAATTTGCCCGATCACGCCCCGGAGTTGGCGATGCGATTCCTGTTGCTCCAATACTCGCAAGCTTTGCAGCAGGGGAAGCCCGGCATCGATGAGAGTGGCGAGCTCGGCTGTGAAATTCGCCAGACTGCTGGTGGTGACTCGGTGCACGAGCAATGTCAGTCCAGACTGCCCGCGGCGATCCTTTGGGATGGCTCGAGGAAGGCCGTCTTCGCGGGTTGAAAATCGGGAAGGCGGCTGATGAATCTCGTAGATTCTTGTCGGGAAAAACCCCATTTCATGGAGCCGGTTTATTGCTTCGCGCTGGTCGTTGACCTCGACGGTCCCGTGTTTTTCCCGGCCATGCGCGTCCAGGGCGTTATAATTGAATGTTTTCATGGCCGTGCCTTCCGGTTTGGGTTGCGGTTGGCACATGGTACCGCGGGTTCAAGGCTGTGCTGCGAAGGCCGCCTCGGACACGCAGCCCCGTGTTGCTGCACCCGAAGGTTTGACACACTTGACCTCGAGTCGTCACGCAGGCAAGCCACTGGGGACAGACACGGTGTTTGGGCCGACTCGATGCCGGTGGGCTGGTCACGCCAGATGGATCGGGGCGCTGTTTAAGGTGTCATTTGGGCAAGAAGGCGGCCCTTGAAGTTGCGAGTGTGGCCGGACAAAACTCCGGTTTTATTGAGGTCCGAGTATAACCTGAGCAGTCTGCGAAGCAGGTGGCTCAGGAGACTTCAGGCATGCGGGCGGAAGAAACCGACAATGAGCCCGGCACTTTATTTACTCTGATGCTTTCAGCTCCAAATCTGCAGGTTTTACGCCGGGCTTGAACTTGCCGAATCCGAACCAGGTCGGCTTGTATTCTCCAACGTACTGCACGTCATTGTTCTCCGGTATTTTGTCGGCCATTCCGACGGCATAATAAGCCGCATTTACCAGCAACCTGCGGAGTCCCTCGCTTTCGAGATCGACGGAGGCCCCCATTGTTGTTGTAAACACGAACGACGATTTGCCCTTGCTGCCGGTGTAAGATCGGGTCCACACGAGAGGCATCATCGGGTCATTCTTCTTGCCCTGGACGGGCGGGTCGGTCGGCTTCATCCCGGTGAGCACCTGACCGTACATGAGCACCTGGGCGTCCTTGGGAAGATGGACGACGGTGTAAACGTCGGTTGGTCCCCAAACGTCGGTTACGCCGCGCAGTATGGGATGGTTCTTGAACTCGGGGTTGATCACGCCCCTTGTGCTTTCTTTGCCGTGTTCGCCGTGGTGACTTACCCATGTTTCGCCCAACACCTGTTGGCCAAAACCGCCGGGCCATTCTTTACTTCGCCAGTCGAATTTCGCGTATGGGCTTTGCTTGTTCTTTTCGTACGAGAACGCATGTGTACTGGTGCGGAGTGCGATGATTGGCCGACCGGAATCGACGTAATCAACAAAATGCTTCATTTGCGCATCTGGAAGCTCGCGGAACCTGAGTTTCATTATGCACAGGTCAGCGGTGTCAAGGGCTTCCATGCCCGGGATATTGTTCAAAACGGTTGGTTTGATTGTGCCGTCGGCGGGATCGATTGCGAACAACACCGTGCATTTGAATCCGTGGCGCACGGCCAGGATTTTGGCCAGCATTGGGAGCCCTTCTTCGGAGCGGTATTCCTCGTCGCCGGTCAAAAACACAATGTGTTTACCATGGCCGGGGCCGCTGCGCCCCTCATAAACAACCCAGTCTGCTGCATTAACGCACTGGCCGAGTGTCACGCTGGACAGAACAACCGTGCACAACAGTTTCATGAGATTTTTCGTGTTTTTCATGATTTCATCCTCGAAGCTTTGCGCAACCATCGCAATTCACTCGCGTGTCAATCACTTTGCGCCCACCTGCTTGAGCCGCCGATCAGGGTTTCCCGCTTGTGCGCTCGGCGAATCTGCCATCGGGTGAGTCGTCACACATCGGCATGATCAACAACCGACGCAATTATGTCGATTGAACAATTCCGTCGCGGCAGTGCCGCTCCGCGGTGTCGGATGCGCTCGCCCCGGTTTGGTAAATTCAAACCGCGCGACCTGTCAGACCAACACTTTAACACTTGCCCCAGCGACGCAATACCTCGAGCGTCTTCTCGACACTGACAAGGGGCGGATAAGCGTCACTTTCGTACTCGACGATATACCATTCGGTGCCACCGATGGTTTCGCACAATTGGAAAATCTCCGGCCACGGGAGCTCGTCATCGCCAATCAATGCGTTTGGTTTGGCTTTCGAGAAGGGCTTGATGTGGACCGTCGCGGCTCGGCCCGGGTATTTCTTGAGGTAAACGGTTGCGTCGCCCCCGCCGTGCATTGCATTTCCAGTGTCAAATTGCATGACGACATCTTTCCGCACGCGTGAGAAAAACGTGTCCCATGGCAATTCGCCATCGAGCTCTTTGAATTCAATTGTATGGTTGTGATATCCGACGCGCATGCCATGGGGTTTGACTTTTTCTGCGAGCTCGTTGAACAGGTCGGCTGTTTCCTGCCATGCTTTGCGGGTTTTTGTGTGCTTCTCAGGCAAGCCGGGCACGATCAGGAACTTGTTGCCGAGGATCTGGTTGAACTCGATGGTTTTTGGGAGGTTGTCGCCAATGAGGGTGTCGATGCCGATGTGCGAACCGCAGCATTTGATCCCGTTATCGTCAAGGATTTGCCTGAGCGTCTTGGCATCGTGGCCATAATAGCCGGCGAACTCGACGCCTTTATATCCCATTTTTGCGACGGCTTTGATGGTGCCTGCGGTATCCTTCGCGCACACGTCGCGGACCGAGTAAAGTTGGAGGCCGATGGGGATTTTGTTTCCGCCATAACGTTGCGCCGCGAAAAGCGCGGGAGTGATCCCGGTTGCGCATGCGGCGACGGTGGCAGTTGAGGTGAGCTTTAGAAAATCACGCTGAGACATTCGCATGTTGTTCATGGGAGCTGGATACTCGATCGCACTCGGCGCGTCAAACTCAAATCAGGCAATATCGAGCCTGGCACAATATCGCGTCCTGCCAACGGCTCGCTGTGCGCTGAACGCAATTCCTCTTTTCATTATGATTCGCAGCGGGAACCGGCGTTGGCGGTATCAGCCGATCTGGCGTGGAAACAGATGGCGAAGGTACTCGGCTGTGGCGGGGTAATCCTTCGCCGGGCCGTTGGGAGCAGCGGCTTCAATGTGGATCCAGCCCCGATACCCGATTTCGTCGATGGCTTCACGAACCTTTGCGAAGTCTATCCTGCCTTTGCCGAGGACGTGGTCGCCATCCTTGACGTGCAGCTCGCAAAACTGTCCTTTCAGCATCCGGATTTCTCGATAGATATCGTAGCCTTTGTCTGTTGAATTCCCGACGTCGTAATACACCTGGACGGCCGGCGATCCGATTCTGCGGACAATCTCGAGGTTTTCTTCGGCGCTGAGGTAGTTTTCCAGGCCAAGAATCACTCCGGCTCGCTCGGCTCGAGGTGCGATTTCCCGAAGCAGCTCGACAGTGCGGTCGATGCCCGGTCGGTCATCTTTCAGGTCGCCTTTGTAGAATTGCGCGACCAGGATCACCTTCACGCCGAGTGCTTTTGCGACGTCGATGGCGTCAACCAGCCAAACGGCAGCCCGTGGATCGCTTTTCAGTGGGATATTGTTGAGCTCGCCAAGGGCGAGGCCGCCGATTTCGACGTCGTTTCGAGCTGCAGCATCGAGATACGCTTTTTGCACCTCTGGTTGTCGGAGCCACATTCGATTTCCCGCGTTGCCCATGTTGACCTGGACTCCGTCGAGGCCGATTTCCTTTGCCAGCGCCATGCACGACGGGTCCGGTTTGCGCAGTGACCAGTCGCAAGCGCCTATCTTGAAGCCGCGCTTGTCAGCGTCGGCGAGCAACGGCGCAACAGCAGGAGCGCATAAGGCGGCCAGCAAAGCCGAGCTTGTCCGTGTTATCATTTGACGTCTGTTGAGGTTCATACGTGGCATGCCGGGTTTCAATTCATTTGGCGCCTCTTTTGTAACATCCAAGCCGGATATGTGACAACCTCAAACCCTGTTTAATGCGGCTCCGCCTCAGGCCGTCCGAACATGCGGTACCATAATGCTCGACCGGTGCCCGCCCTTCTCGGTGCTTTGGCCGCCTGGCCAAACAAACTCGAACCGGGCGCTCCGCGGCAGTTTCGTTCCTCGCCAGAGAAATGCCGCGGCGAATGAATTGATTCGGCAGATTCAGAATGTCGCGTGGACGTGCCCAAGCGCCATGTAACCGTAATCAGGAGTGGCTATGCACATTGACCAAACGCGAAGGCCTTGTTAGACTTGTGACAACAAGCGCACCTCAGGTAGTGCTGCACGGCCGGCAGCGAAAGATTGCGCTGGTGCGCAAACTGTCCGAGATGGCCGTTCACAATGACGATCAGTTCACTAAACTGGTTTGATGCTCTCGCGGTCGTGTTTGTGGGTTTCACGGTGTGGCGTGGTTACCACAAGGGTGCAGCGGAGGAATTGTTGCCAACTATGCAGTGGACGGCTGTGGTGTTTGCCGGGGCTTACACGCATCAATACTTCGGGCAACTGTTGAGAACGGCTTCGGGAGCAAACCTTGCGACCTGCTATGCAACGGTGTATTTGGGCGAAGTGCTGGTGTTTCTTGTGGTTTTCAGGTGGTTGCGCAAGATGTTGACCGACCGCATCGTGGCTGCGCAAATTTTCGGCAAAACAGAGCATGTACTGGGTTTTGTGTTTGCGGCCGTCAAATCCGTTGCGGGCGTGTTGTTGGTAGTGGCCATTTTGAATGCGTTCGACATGGCTCCGACGCGCAAGTGGCTCCAAAAGCATGGCAACGATCCCACGTTCCAGGCGCTTGCTCTGACGATTTCGGAAAGAATACAGCGTGACATCGCCATTGATTCGTTTTCCGGGGGCACGCTTCGCAAGAAGTTTCCCCATCTCCTCGCAACGCCTGTCCAGATTGGCACTGCGCCGGATACAAGCGGCGCAATCCAGGAACGCAGACGTTTGTTGGATCAGTCTTCACCGACACGGTGATTCCAAGTGAACAGGCGCGGTTGACCAATCGACTGCGAACAGGCATTTTTTCGAAGCGGAAAGAACGGCACAATGGCAGGCATCATTCCCAGTGCGTTGTTGGATCAGATCCGCGCCGCCAATGACATTGTTGAGGTCATTGGGGCGTCGCTGCGGCTGAAACGTGCCGGCGCAAACTTTGTCGCTCTCTGCCCTTTTCATCGTGAAAAGACCCCCAGTTTCACGGTCAACCCCGGCAAACAGATTTTTTATTGTTTCGGATGTCACAAGGGCGGCGACGTTTTCACTTTCGTTCGCGAGTACGAAAACGTGAGTTTTATCGAGGCTGTCCGCCGTCTTGCCGAACGCGCGCGCATACCACTGCAGTTTGAGTTCGAGCCCGGCCAGGCGAAAACTCAATTTCTGAAGGACACGCTTCTCAAGATCAACGAACAGATCGCTCAGCGCTGGCAAGCGGCGCTCGCGAACGACGCAGCAGCGCAAGTGGCGCGGGATTATCTCGCCCGACGTGGTGTGAGTTCCGAAGCAATCCGAATTTTCGGGCTCGGATATGCGCCGGACGCGTGGGATGACACGCTCAATTGGGGCCGCAGCAAAGGATACGAGCCTGCGCTGTTGGAACAGGCCGGCCTTGTCATCGCGCGCGAAGGTGGGAGCGGCTATTACGACCGGTTCCGGGGCAGGCTGATGTTCCCCATTTGTGACGAACAAGGGCGTGTAATCGGATTCAGCGGCAGAATCCTCTCCGGGGACGACAAAACAGCAAAATATGTCAACTCGCCTGAAACACCCGTGTTTACCAAGGGCAAGGTGATCTACGGGTTGGACAAAACAAAACGCGCGTTGTTGGAGGCGGGTCATGCCATTATTTGCGAAGGCCAACTCGATCTCATTTCCTGTTTCATGGCCGGCGTGAAGAACATTGTCGCTCCGCAGGGCACGGCTTTGACTGCTGAACACTGCCGAATTCTCAAACGTTACGTTGACGAGGTTGTTCTTTGTTTTGATGCCGACGCCGCAGGCCAAAACGCCGCGTTGCGTGCGCTTGACGATTTGTTGGAGTCCGGACTGGCAATCCGGGTCGCCGTGTTGCCGGCACCGCACGACCCGGACAGTCTCATTCGGGAAAAAGGACCTGAAGCGTTCATCACATGCATCAAGAAGGCCGTTGGATTTTTCGATTTTCTTCTCGAACGGCTCTGCTCGACGCACAATCCCGCCACCGACAAGGGCCGCATTGCGATTTTGGCTGGCATGTCGGAGGCACTGCTGAAAACCGGCAACGCGGTTCTCATCGACAGTTACGCCCAGAAAACGGCTTTCAGGCTCGGCGTGGCACCCGACGCCGTCCGATCAGAATTTCGCAAAGCGTCGGCACACTTCAAGGGAAGAACCCAACAGCCGGGTCCTGAAGCCCAACAGCCAGCCACATCTTCGAAGCCGGGTCCGGCAGATTTTTGGCTGTTGCGCCTTTTGCTTCTCGACGACGATCTCGTGCCATGGGCCGCCGCTCATATTCGACCCGAATGGATTCAGCACGCGGGTGTCCGCCAGATAGTACAATACAGATTCAAGGCGGCTTTGGACGGGACATGGCGCGGCGTGGCGGCCTTGTTGGGGGAGTTCCCCGACACCGGTTCGCAGCAGCTTATCACAGAGGCCGTCTCTGTAACGCGCTCGCTCAATAATCGCGCCGAACAAATCAAACAAATCGCGTTGCGCCTGCGCGATCAGAACATCGATAAGGAACTGGCCACTCTCACGGCGCGGCTCGGCAACCCGGCGCTCTCAGAAGAAGAGCGACAGTCCATTCTCCGCCGTCAGCAGGAGCTGCGGTCGCAGAAGAAACAACCGCTTGTTCCGATCGATGAGACTCCGAGCACCGCCGACGTGCCCGGGACCGACCCGGGAATGTCGTAGCCCGGCGGAGCCGGAACCAAAGTTGCCTGACGCGCAAAAGACGCAGTGCTTGCGCCAGTTGATCAGAAAGCTCTGCGCCGCCGGGCTGGGAAATATCTGCTCCGACTTCGTCCCCTGCCCCCGGCTCACGCCTCCTGAAAAAAATACAGGCACTGCCGATAGCGACTCCACAGTACCGTCATGAAGAGCCCAGTGATGCATATCACGGTAACTCCGTGTCTGTCCCCATATCCCGCCCACCATGCGCCCTTTCGGTCACCACCATTGGACGTTGAGATTTGAACGTTTCACGTTGAACGTTCCTGACCGGCATATCGGACATAGTGTCTGTCCCCATATCTGGGCGTGAGGGGCGGCTGGGACCGCCCGGCCGGCGCTGGGTCAGGTCCACCGGGTCAAGAGTCCGGCCGTCCAAATTCCGTGTCTGTCCCCATATCCCGCCCACCATGCGCCCTTTCGGTCACACCGTTGTCCAAATTACGTGTCTGTCCCCATATCCCGTCCACCGTGCGCCCTTTCGGTCACCCCGTTAAAAGTTGAGAGTTGAACGTTTCACGTTGGACGTTCCTGATCGATATACCGGACATCGTGCCTGTCCCCACGTCCGGGTGGAATATCGTGTCTGTCCCTCTGTTTGCTTTGCCAGCCCCCAAACATCGTGTCTGTCCCCATATCCCGCCCACCATGCACCCTTTCGGTCACCCCGTTAAAAGTTGAGAGTTGAACGTTTCACGTTGAACGTTCCTGATCGGTATATCGGACATCGTGTCTGTCCCCATATCTGGATGCCAGGGCCGGCTTGGACCACCCAACCGGCGCTGGGTCAGGTCCACCGGGTCAAGAGTCCGGTCGTCCAAATTCCGTGTCTGTCCCCATATCCCGTCCACCGTGCGCCCTTTCGGTCACACCGTTGAAAGTTGAGAGTTGAACGTTTCACGTTGGACGTTCCTGATCGATATACCGGACATCGTGCCTGTCCCCACGTCCGGGTGGAATATCGTGTCTGTCCCTCTATTTGCTCTGCCAGCCCCCAAACATCGTGTCTGTCCCCATATCCCGCCCACCATGCACCCTTTCGGTCACCCCGTTAAAAGTTGAGAGTTGAACGTTTCACGTTGAACGTTCCTGATCGGTATATCGGACATCGTGTCTGTCCCCATATCTGGATGCCAGGGCCGGCTTGGACCACCCAACCGGCGCTGGGTCAGGTCCACCGGGTCAAGAGTCCGGTCGTCCAAATTCCGTGTCTGTCCCCATATCCCGCCCACCATGCGCCCTTTCGGTCACCACCATTGGACGTTGAGATTTGAACGTTTCACGTTGAACGTTCCTGATCGGTATATCAGATATCGTGCCTGTCCCCATATCCGGGTGCCGCAGCCGGCCTCGACCGGCAAATGGGCGCTCGGCCAGGTCCGGAGGTCAAGAGTCCGGTCGCCCGAACATCGTGTCTGTCCCCATATCCCGCCCAGCTTCGCCCTTTCGGTCACACCGTTGTCCAAATTACGTGTCTGTTCCCATATCCGAGCCACCATGCACCCATCCGGTCACCGCGTTGAAACTTGAGAGTTGAAAGTTGGACGTTAAACGTTCCCGATCGGTATACCGAACACCGTGTCTGTCCCCATATCTGGGCGCCACCTACTACGGGGAAAAGCCACCACTCCATCTCGGTACGGCTGGCTCAGTTTATAGCAGCAGAACCGGATCGGTCCTGCATAGCGCACAGAGACATTCAGCCCGGGCATTTTGGAACCGTGATTTTCAGGCCAATTTTAGGCCGTGGGCGACACCACTAACACTTCCGTGTTGGCGACGCAGTGACTGTTGGCTAGACTGGATGGCGCAATGCGCGCCGCGGAACGCCATTTCAGTGCTTTGCCCGGGTTCCGGTTCACGCTCGGGTACACGATGTTTTACCTTGGTGTGATCGTGGTCATTCCGATGGCCGCCCTGGCGCTGAAAGCATTCGAGTTGTCGCCGGAGGAGTTTTTTCGTCTTGTGAGCACGCCGCGTGCAATAGCGGCGCTGCAGCTTACATTTGGCGCATCATTTGTTGCGGCATTCATCAACGCCGTGTTTGGCACACTGTTGGCGTGGGTGCTGGTGCGTTATGAGTTTCCGGGACGCCGCTGGGTGGATGCTTTGGTTGATTTTCCGTTCGCTTTGCCTACTGCCGTGGCTGGTCTTACCCTTGCGAGTATGTTCGCCGAAAACGGTTGGCTGGGGCGATTTCTTGTGCCTTTGGGGTTTCACGGGGCTTTCACGCGGGCCGGCGTCGTAATCGCGCTTACATTTGTTGGCCTGCCGTTCATGGTGAGGACACTGCAGCCAATGCTCGAGAACTTCGAACGCGACGTCGAGGAAGCGGCTGCCATCCTGGGCGCAAGCCGGCTTCGGACGTTTCTGACGATAATTGCGCCGACGCTGCTTCCTGGCGTGCTAACCGGTTTCACACTCGCGTTCGCGCGCGCCGTGGGCGAGTACGGCTCGATAGTCTTTATTTCCGGGAACCTTCCATTTCGGACCGAGATAGCGCCGTTTCTGGTCGTGATTCGACTCGAGGAATACGATTACAATGGTGCCACCGCAATAGCAATGGTGTTATTGGTGGTGTCCTTTTTGATTCTCGCGGGAATAAACAAACTTCAACTTTGGGCTAACAGATTCAATCGGTGAACCGGACCGTACCGGCAACTTATGATAACTGAACGCCAAACTGCCAGAGGATCTCCACCGCATTTGGCGGAGTCGCGTTCGGGCGTGGGACGGTTCTTGTTGGTGGCGATTGCGATGCTTTTCGCGCTGGTGTTTCTGTTCTTGCCGTTGTTGAACGTTTTTGCAAAGGCATTTGAAAAGGGATGGACGGTTTTTTATGGCGCCTTGGTGGACCCCGACACGGCTTCGGCCATCAGGCTTTCCCTGACGATCACCGCCATTACTGTCCCGCTAAACCTCATCTTCGGAATCACAGCGGCATGGGCCATCGCGAAGTTCGAGTTCAGATGGAAGACCCTGTTGGTTGCGCTTATTGATCTACCGTTCTCGGTCTCACCGGTTGTCACCGGCCTGATGTTTGTGCTGTTGTTTGGCTTGCGCGGGTATTTGGGGCCATGGCTGGATGCGCACAACATCCAGGTGATTTATGCCGTGCCGGGCATGGTGTTGGCCACCACATTCGTGACCTTGCCGTTCGTGGCGCGGGAGTTGATCCCCGTTATGCAGTCCACAGGCAGTGAACAGGAACAGGCGGCGTTGACCCTCGGAGCCAGCGGCTGGCAAACGTTCTGGCATGTGACACTCCCGTCGGTCAAACTGGCGATGTTGTACGGTGTGATCCTTTGCAATGCCCGTGCACTCGGCGAGTTTGGCGCTGTTTCAGTGGTTTCAGGTCATATTACGGGTCTGACAGATACGCTCCCGCTCCGGGTGGAAAAGCTGTACCAGGAATACAATTCGACAGCAGCATTTGCAGTGGCGAGCATTTTGGCGTTGTTGGCCCTTGTCACTCTCGCAATTAAAACGGGGTTCGAATGGCATACTCAGCGGGTTTATGCCAGAGCTGAGCGCGCCACTTCCGGCACCCGAGTAACCTGCTCGAAGTCAATTTGAGTATTGCGCTCAAAAACGTGACCAAGCGGTTCGGCGACACAATCGCCGTAAACGATCTTTCATTTGTCGTCAACGAAGGCGAGCTGGTGGCATTGCTTGGTCCGAGCGGCGGCGGCAAAACAACCGTGCTCAGGTTGATTGCCGGACTGGAAACGCCAACTTCCGGTGACATCTTCATTCGCGGTCATCGTGTCAACGACCTGCCTGTGCAGAAGCGAAACATAGGGTTCGTGTTCCAGAGCTACGCGCTGTTCAAAAACATGACCGTGTACCGGAACATCGCCTTTGGACTGCGCGTCAAGAAATGGAAACGCCGCGCCGTAAAAGAGCGGGTCGAGGAGTTGATGCACCTGTTCGGGCTCGAACAGCTTGGCCACCGTTATCCTCACCAGCTTTCCGGCGGCCAGCGACAGCGCGTGGCAATCGCACGCGCGCTCGCGCCAAAGCCCGATGTTCTGTTGCTGGACGAACCGTTTGGTGCGGTTGACGCCAAGATTCGCCAGGAACTGCGCGAATGGCTGGTGCGGCTGCATCACCAGTTCAACGTTACAACGCTTTTCGTCACGCATGACCAGGAAGAAGCCATGGAAGTCGCCAGCCGCATCGGTATCCTAAATTGCGGACGCCTCGAGCAGGTTGGTTCTCCCCAGGAGGTCTATGAACAGCCCGCAAACGAGTTCGTCGCAAGGTTCATCGGCGTCATGAACGTCATCGAGCTCGAAGTCCGCAACGGCATGGCCTGTTTGGATCAGATTGTGTTTCCGGCTCCCGGATACAAAGACGGCGACAAGGTACGCGTCGGGTTCCGGCCCTATAATGTCCGGGTTTCACCCTCGCCTGATGAGTATCGCTGTCAGGCAGTGATCAGACACGCGTATTTCCTCGGGATAATGATGCGACTGGACCTTGAACTGCCTTCCGGAGCCCGCGTATGCGCCCGGTTAACCAAGGAGGATTATAAACGCTTGGGATTGGCCCCAGGCATGCGGGTATCATTCCAGATCGCAGAACACAAAATCCTCGGTGCCGCAGAAAACAGCAACGCTCCTGCGTGAGCTCCTGGCCCAAACCCGGTCACATCTCAGCGCGGCGCAGCCACAGCCGAATGCTGGGCTCGCGACAACTGCGCCAGTTGCAGGAATACTGCAACGTCGCGTTGCACTGAAAGTGGCGACTTCATCGCCTGGCCCGGAAATCTCACCGGAATGAAGTTTTTGAGTCTTGATCTGGTAAGGCGGCGAGATTTCCGGGCTGGGAAAGATGAGGTTTGGATCAGTGGCCGAACAGTTTGAAGGCGCAATTGCCGAAGGACTCGCCAATTTGCGATTACTGCGCGGATTTGCCAATATGGTATTACACCGTAGCCGGATCAGGATGCACCCACGGCGAACGGTAAGGACGTTTTAGTAACCGCGTCGCTTCCGGGTCGTCGGTCACAATGCCTTTCTCAGGGTCGTACTGCAGTGTGCGGCCGACACTCATGGCGATGTTGGCCAAAATGCATGAGGCGCTCGAGATGAAACCCTGTTCGATGTCTGCCACGGGCCGCGTGCGCGAGTCCACCGCAGCGAGAAAATTCTGCCAGTGCCGGCGCATTGGAGCGGCGCAATGGCGTTCGAGGTCCTTTTCGGTGCGATCCTCCGGATACTTGTCGTATTCGTAAACTGCATCGCCGTGCATGGGTTCGCCCCCGCCCAGAGGCGTGAAATCGTAGCTGAAAACACTGGCCTTGAGCGTTCCCTTGTCGCCGTAGATGGTCGCTGACCATGGGTATTTGGGGTCTGGCGCTTCACCCCATGTCCGATGCTTCCAAACGACCTGAAGATCGCCGTAGTCGAACGTGGCGATTTGAGTGTCGGTAATGTTTGCCCTGCTTGCCTTGTCCACGAGAATACCGCCACTGGATGAGATTCGTTTGGGCCAGCCCAATTCGAGCAGCCATCGGACCATGTCAAACATGTGAATGCACATGTCACCGACGATGCCGTTGCCGTACTCCATGAATGCGCGCCAACTGCGCGGGTGGACAAGTTTGTTGTAGGGCCGCATCGGCGCCGGCCCGGTCCACATCTCATAGTCCAGATACTCGGGCGGTTCTGTGTCGGGCGGGTTCTCGCGGGCGCGCATGTGCCAGTAACAGCATATTTCCACGTGGGCGATCTTCCCAAGTTTGCCCTCGCGCAAAACCTTGTCGCGCGCCTCGATCAGATGCGGTGTGCTGCGCCGTTGCGTGTTGATTTGGACGACGCGCCCGTACTTTCTTGCGGCGGCGAGCATAGCCTGGCCTTCGACGACATCGACTGAAATCGGCTTTTCGCAGTACACGTCTGCGCCGGCCTGCATTGCGGCGATCGACGGCAGCGCATGCCAGTGATCCGGGGTCGAAACCATGACAATGTCGAGGTCTTTTTCCTTGAGCATTTCCCGCCAGTCACTGTACGTGCGCGGCTTTTTCTTCGATTTCTGACGTTCGGCCACCATTTCTGCCGCCTCAGCAAGCATTCGCCGGTCAACATCGCACAGCGACACCACTTCGACCGGTTCGACCTGCAGGAGCCGGAAAAGGCTGCTCTTGCCGTACCATCCGGTGCCTATCAGACCGACTCGTCTGGTCTTTTCTGCGGCGAAGGTTATTGGCAGGTAACTCGCAGCCGTCACAGCCAGCCCTGTGGCGGCGCCCATCCGAAGAAAACCGCGGCGATTCATGGCGTTTTTAGTAACTGAAAACCCGGACACGGGCAAGCGCGAATAAGGTGCCAGACTCGAAGTCACCGCGTTCAGCGCCTTGCGACACGGCGGTATTCCTGCAACCAGTGCAGTCGTCTCGCTCTGCGCATTCCGTTGCGGCTGTGCCGCCCTGAGTATTGATTCCGGATCGCTGCGCTTTGCGCTCGGGCGCAAAACGAGAGGACGGCGCGCACTCCTGTTCATGAAGCCGCGCAATGCGCGGTCGGATTTTTGAGATGGCACGGTCGCGGGTTCTCTGGTATGGGATTGACTCGCACGACTGGGCCAGGTCACAGTTACATTGGAGCGGGCAAACGCCTCAGCGGATCCAAGTGGGCTGCGAACATGGTCGGGTCGGGGCCGAACAAGTCGGTGTGAACGCCGTTCAGTGAAAGCATTCAAAGCCATCGGCGCCATGTCAATCAATCGCGTCATTGGACGCGGAGGCCGGATCCCATGGCACATACCGGAGGAATTCAAGTGGTTCAAGAGAACCACCATGGGGCATGTGCTGGTCATGGGCAGGCGAACGTTCGAGTCGATAGGACGTCCGCTGCCTGGCCGGGAGACAATAGTCCTGAGCCGAACGGGCTTTGCCCATCCCGGTGTGAGGACAGTGGGGAGCCTCGATGAAATCGGTCTTGTGCATGATCAGCGCGACATATTCATATGCGGGGGAGCGCAAGTGTACACAGCCGCTCTGCCCCGCTGTTCAGACCTTTTCCTGACGGTTGTGGAACAAATTGTTGAAGGTGACTGTTTTTTCCCTCGATTCGAGCACTTGTTTGACGCTGGCGAGCTTGTCTTGGAAGGACCGGGTTTCAAAGTAATGCACTACCGAAGACGTCCGCCAGAAGGCCAATAGTTGGTGGGGCTCGGCCCTTTGCTTACCTCATCGACCATGAAACGTAACTGGCAAAAGGAATGTAGAATATGGGGACAGACACGATGTGTATTGGTGCGGAACCCCGCTGACACTCCGGTCCCCCCCCTTGATTCCTGACCTGACTTGTGGCCTCTTACAGCCAAATATGGTGACAGGCACGGTGTTTGGATGCCGGCGGGGCAAATAGAGGGACAGGCACGATGTCCGGTATGCCGATCAGGAACGTTCAACGTGAAACGTTCAACGCTCAACTTTCAACGGGGTGACCGAAAGGGCGCATGGTGGCCTGGATATGGGGACAGACACGGAATTCGGCCGACCGGATTTTTGGCCTGTTAGACCTATCCAAGCGACGGTCGGGTGGTCGAGACCGGCTGCGGCACGCAGATATGGGGACAGACACGATGTCCGGTATGCCGATCAGGAACGTTCAACGTGAAACGTTCAACGCTCAACTTTCAACGGGGTGACCGAAAGGGCGCATGGTGGCCTGGATATGGGGACAGACACGGAATTCGGTCGACCGGATTTTTGGCCCGTTAGACCTATCCAAGCGACGGTCGGGTGGTCGAGACCGGCTGCGGCACGCAGATATGGGGACAGACACGATGTCCGGTATGCCGATCAGGAACGTTCAACGCGCAACGTTCAACGCTCAACTTTCAACGGGGTGACCGAAAGGGCGGTTGGTGGGCGGGATATGGGGACAGACACAAAGTTCAGGGTTTTCAACAGGAGCAATAGAGTGCCAGGCTCGAAATTGGATTCCATGCAAGGTTTTCATGCCAGACAACAGCGCCCGATTGGGAGTTGCGCGTTGCGCGTTGATTATTATCTACAAGGCCACCTCGGTGGAGGACCGATTGGGAACGTTCAACGCACAACGTTCAACGCTCAACTTTCAATGGGGTGGGCGGGATATGGGGACAGACACAAAGTTCAGGGTTTTCAACAGGAACAAACAAGCTGGTCTTGACCGCTCACGGGGGAATGGCCACGCTGATCGGGCGATGTTGGACAAACCAGTTCTTTTTGACTCACTGACACGACAATTGCCCGAGGCGATTGATCTGCTCCGGCAGATGGTCGAAATAAACAGTTGGACCGAAAACCGCGCCGGCGTTAACAAGCTCGGCGATCTCACCGCCGAAGTTTTCGCCCAGCTCGGATTCAAGTCTGAAAAGGTCCCATCGGAAAACCCTGCGTGGGGTGATCACCTTGTCTTGATCCGCAATGGCAGTTCAAGCGCCAACCTGGCCATGGTTTCGCATCTCGACACCGTTTTTCCCCCGGACGAAGAAGAACTGAACAACTTTCGCTGGCAGATCGAAGGCGACCGCATTTACGGCCCGGGCACACACGATATCAAGGGCGGCACAGTGATGATGTGGCTGGTGCTAAGAACAATTCGGGAATTGATGCCCGGGGTGTTCGATCGGTTGGGTTGGCGCCTCTTTCTCAACTCGTCAGAAGAAACCACTTCGCACGACTTCGGTCGGGTATGCCGCCACCGGTTCGACAAGAACACAATTGCTGCGCTCGTGTTTGAATCTGAAGGCAGACGTGGTGAAGTACGCAGGTTGGTTGTGGCACGAAAGGGCCGCGCCACATGGCGAGTTACCGTGACCGGAAGAGGCGCTCATGCCGGTGGCCGTCATCCGCAGGGAGCCAACGCCATTGTCGAGTTGGGACGTGTGGTTCAGAGAATCTCGTCATTCACAGATTACTCGCGCGATCTGACGTTTAACGTGGGTTTGATCAGAGGCGGCGGCGGTCTGAACCGCGTACCGCATCTGGCCGTTGCCGAGGGCGAACTGCGCGCTTTTCGAGCAGACGTGTTCGAGGAGGCAAAATTGGCTTTGCTGGCTCTTGGAGGTCCCGGAGAGGTCCGAAGTCCGGCAGACGGATTCCCGTGCAACATTGACATCGAGTTTTTGAGCGAGACCGCCCCCTGGCCGCGCAATCCGGCAACCGACGCTCTGTTGGAAGTCTGGCGTCGCGCCGCCACAAAGCTCGGAATCGAGGTCGAAGGCGAGGAACGCGGCGGCCTCAGCGATGGCAACCTGCTCTGGCGCGCGGTGCCGACGATTGACGGACTCGGGCCGCACGGCGAAAACGACCATTGCTCGGAGCGAAGCTCGGACGGATCAAAAGTGCCTGAATACGTCGAGATCAGCTCATTTGTACCCAAGGCCGCTCTTAACGTGTTGGCTATCGGGTTTCTTGCGGGCCAGTCCGGTGGTCTCGCTGAAACGACCGTTTGACTGTGCCCGATCATGCCCGATCAGCAGCCCGGCGAAATTTTAGAGCCGGTCGGTTTGGGGTCGAGTCGCGCCCGGGGTCAATCGAATTGGATTCGAATAGACCCAAGGCGTCCATTTCCCAATCAGCTTGAGTTCGGCTTCGACGCGGTATATGCCGGGTTCTGACGCTTGCCATGCCAATGATTCGCCTTCTGTCTGGTGAACCGGCGCCCCATCCTTGAGGATCGTAATTCTGCAATGGCACGGGCTGTGACCGCGGAACTGAGTTTTGGCGTCGAACGGCAGGTTTTCGCCGGGCAAAGCCATTCCGGCTGTGTTTTCGGCGAACCACACAAAGCCTGTGCTGTCAACAAGCAGGTCAAAACCGACAAACCCTCGTCCAATTCGCAGCGAATCGAGGATTTCCTGTTCGGTCAGGGCGTGCGCCCAGACATGCGTGGTCACGTGCTGCACCATGAGATCGTACGGGTCAAGCTGGAGTTGAAACAGCTTTTTCCCGGGTTCGAGTTTGCCAAACAAACCGGATGCAACGAGGCGCGTGATCAGATTCAATCGCAACTCGGACAATGTTTTCGGGCTGGTATCTTCGATGCGGATTGTGTTTGTCGTCGTGCACCAGATTCTCAGGCCGGCATTTTGATGGCAATCGTTGCCACCGACGCCGCTGATGTGCCGGCTGCGATTCAATGCGTCCCACTTGACCAAATTTGACGTTGGCCTGTCAAAAATGGTCCGCAAGACAAGATCGGGATAGCGATCGAGATTCAGCAGAACGTCCGGCACGATATTCAGTAACGCCCAACGCTCATCCTTGAAATCTGCGTGGGTATTGTAAATCTCCATCCCGACCAGTTCCGCCCGATCCCAGTCGCGCGGTTCTTCCGGGTGCGCATAGAACAGCACTCCGCCCCCGGATGCGATTTGTTGGGCAAGCAGAGCGTCGGCTTCGCTGTTTGTCAGCACAACGTTCGAGGCGACCCCGAACGGCATGAAACCGCGCCTCATTTCAAATCCGGGAATGAACAGTTTGCCTTCGTGAAGGCCGCGCCACTGGAGACTGAAATCCGCCAAACCATTAACGCAGTGGTCACTCATGCAAATAAAGTCGCGACCGGTTCGCTGCAGTACGCGGAGTATCTCTTCAAACGGAACTTCACAGTCGTGAGACAAATGGGAATGACTGTGAACAACGCCCTTGAACTCTTTCCATCCGGTCGGGGGTTGACCGGGTGTCAGCGTTGACCTCAGAACGTTCAGCTCCGATTTGATGCGCGGAAACAGATAGACACGATGGTAAACGGCCGGCGTGAACCACAAACCGACGCAAATCCACAACCCGAGAAACGAGTACAAGCAAATCCTCGTTATCCGCCGCCATGCCTTTCTTTCGCTGATTATGGCCGACACGCCGGCCATAATCAGAGATTGAACGGGAAAAGGCAAATTTGCTCGATGTGACCGGGCGCTGGTGTAATGATTGCTGGTGCGATGACTATGACGGTTTGCTGTTTTCAGAAAGGCTCCGAATCGCGCAGCACTTTGCTCCGGGCCATTCTGGTGGCGCTTACAATTGGCTCTCAGTTCGCCGCTGCAGAAGTGCAGTTGTGGGAAACAAACGAGGTAATTCCAACGTATGTCGTCGGGCCGCCCGATCCAAACCCGCGCTTTTACAGCGGTCGAACCTACCAGGGCGCCAGAGCAACGTTCTATCCGTATCCTGTCTTGGACAAACTGACCGACGAGCGCCAAAACAAGAGCTACCGCCTGGTTTACCTTGAGAATGAATACGTGCAACTGGCGGTAATGCCCGAGCTTGGCGGGCGTATCTTCATCGCAAAAGACAAGTCGAACGACTATGACTTTTTCTACCGCCAGCACGTGATCAAGCCCGCTTTGATTGGCATGCTCGGTGCATGGATATCAGGGGGTGTCGAGTGGAATGTTCCGCATCATCACAGGGCGACAAGTTTCATGCCCGTTGATTACACACTCGAAACACGCCCGGACGGCAGCAAGACGGTCTGGATTGGTGAAACCGAGTGGCGGCATCGGCTGAAATGGATAATCGGGGTGACATTGTATCCGGGACGTTCGTACATCGAGATGAGCGCCCGGATTTTCAATCGCACCCCGTACGCGCATCCGATCCTGTTCTGGATCAATCCGGGCGTGCATGCAAACGAGAAGTATCAGGTGCTTTTCCCGCCTGACGTCGAGTTCGCGGTGCAGCATGGCAAACCCGAGTTCGCCCATTGGCCGATCGGCGCCGAAACCTACGCTGGCGTGGATTATCGCGGTGTCGATTTGAGCTGGTGGAAAAACCATCCGTCGCCGGTCTCGTTCTTTGCATGGGATTCGCAAATGGACTTTTTTGGCGGATACGATCACGGGCGTCAGGCGGGTGTGCTGCATTATGCAGATCATCATCAGGTCCCGGGCAAGAAATTCTTCGAATGGGGCAACGGCCCCGAAGGCGAGATGTGGACGAAAGTGTTGACGGACAACGACGGCCCGTACCTCGAGCTGATGGCCGGGGCGTGGTCTGACAATCAACCCGACTACAGTTGGTTGCAGCCGGGCGAGGTCAAGACCTGGCGGCATTATTGGTATCCGATCCGCCAGTTGGGCGGCGCAAGCAACGCGACCATCGATGCGGCGGTTAATCTCACAGTCAGCAACCGAACGGCCCGAATCGCGTTCAATGCAACCGGCCAGTTTCGAAATGCAAGGGCAAGCCTCCACGCCGGAAAAACAGGCTTGTTCGAACGCGCGATCAATATCAGCCCGCGGGAACCGTTCGTGGCCGAAGTTCAATTGCCAGAGGGCGTCACAGAAATCGATTTGCGCCTCGCACTGCTGAACTCGGACGGGCGAGAGTTGGTTGCCTATCAGCCGGTGGCTCGGAAGGATTCCCCGATGCCAAAACCCGTAGCAAGGCCGCGCCCGCCAGGCGAAATCCAGTCAAATGAGGAGCTGTACCTGACCGGTCTGCGCATCGAACAACTCTACAGCCCGTCTTTTGAACCCGCGCCGTACTACGAAGAAGCCGTCCGGCGGGATGCCGGTGACATAAGAGCAAACACCGCTCTTGGCATTCTCCGCGCAAAAGAATGGCGATGGGCCGATGCCGAAAAGCATCTCCGGGCCGCGATCGACCGCGCTTCGGCCAATTACATCCGACCGAAGGATTCCGAGGCCGATTACTACCTTGGCGTTGTCTTGCGCGCACAGGGCAGGTTTGACGAGGCGTCCGCTGCGTTCCACCGAGCTGCGTGGGGACAGGCATGGCAAAGCCCCGCTAACCTTGCGCTTGCACAAATCGAGTGCCTTCGGCGTAACTTCGGTCTTTCACTGGAACTGGTCAACCGAGCAATTGCCGCAAGCTCGGTGAACACAAAGGCGCGCAACCTCAAAACCGCCGTTCTCCGCCGGCTCGGTAGGGCCGAAGAAGCGGAAGAACACGCCGTCGGCACAATTGCTTTGGACCCGCTTGATTTTGGCGCGTTGAACGAGCTTGCGCTCGCGCAACGTCAGCGCGGCGCTCAATCAGCCGCGCAAACTCTCGCCCACCTGCAACGCCTCATGCGCAACGACCCGCAGTCGTACCTTGAACTTGCCGCCGACTATGAACAAGCCGGGTTGTGGGAGGAAGCCATCGAACTGTTGTTGAGAACGGTCGGAGGCGAGTCGGTCCTGAGCAACGCGCATCCGCTCATCTACTACCACCTTGGCTATTGCGCAGAAATGGCAGGACAAGGCCAGTCGCTCAAATACTACAAGCTCGCTGCCCGGATGTCGCCGGACTTCTGTTTTCCGTTCCGCGAAGAAGAGGAACGGATTCTTCAAAAAGCCATCGAGCGCAACCCCGACGACGCACGCGGATGGTATTACCTCGGAAACCTACTGTTCGACCGGCAACCACAACGCGCCATCCAAGCGTGGGAAAACTCGCGCAAACTGGCGGATAACTTCGCCCTCGTTCACCGCAACCTTGGATTGGCCTACGCTCAAACGCACAAAGATTTCGCGCGCGCAATCGAATGCCTCCAACGTGCAGTTGAGTTGAACCCGAAGGAACCACGCTTTTTCTACGAGCTGGACCTTCAGCTCGAAGCCGCCGGCGCACCTGTGACCCGACGATTGTCGATCCTGACCAACAATCACGATGTCGTTAAACTGCGAGACGATGCGCTGAGTCGTGAACTGGCGTTGCTTGTGGCGGCGGGTCGGCATGATTTGGCTCTTGATGTTATGTTCAGCCATCATTTCCACAATTGGGAGGGCAGCAGTGAGATACACGCACTTTATGCAGACGCACTGCTGGCGCGCGGCCACGCCAAATTCAAACGTCGCCAGTTCAACGACGCTTTCAAAGACTACGTGATGGCACTCGAGTACCCGTCGAATCTCGAGGTCGGACGTCCAAAACGCGACCGCAAAGCGGCCCAGGTTTTCTATTACGTGGGGTTGACACAGGAAGCCCTGAACGACGCCGCAAGCGCGCGCGAGTCTTTCGAGCGCTCCGTCACGCCGCGTGAGCATGGCCCGTCTGAAGCTCAGTTTTATCAGGCACTGGCCCTGAAAAAGCTCGGCAAAACGAGCGATGCGCAGGCCATATTCGAGGGATTGGTGCGACAGGGCGAATCATTGCTGAAGGCGGGTGATCAGCCCGATTATTTCGCCAAGTTCGGCGAGCGACAGTCCGAACGGGTTCGACAGGCGAACGCGTATTATCTTGCTGCACTTGGCAAGCTTGGCATGGGCCGAACCGCCGAGGCTGAAGCCGATTTGGGGAAAGCGATCGGTTTGCATCCGGGGCATCTGGGTGCACTGTGCATGCTGAATCGCCCTCCCCTGTGACCCGAGACTTTGTGTCTGTCCCCATGTCCATTTGACTATCGAGCCTGACAACAACTTTTCATTCCTTTGAACGTTGAGAGTTGCGCGTTAAACGTTGAACGTTCCAATCGGTCCTCTGGTCGGGTAGCCCCGTTGATGATACCCAACGTTCCCATTCGGTTGCGGCTGCACCGCGCTGAGAAGGGAGAACGACGCCGCGGGTTTGGTGGGCGATTTGGAGACTGAGTGCAAACCGAAATTGAGTATTTGAAATCCGCATTTGACAAATTTGCGGAGTTGAATATTTGTTTCTCGTGGTTGGCGGTCGTGTAGTTGGCCGATGCGCGGAAGGCGCGGACCGGCTGGCACGGCGGACACCAAGGTGCAAGAGGAGAGACACCGACAAGGAGGAAAAAGGAGGTTATGAATAAGTTGATTGCATTGAGCAAACCGAGCTTGTTTACAACGGGCTTTTTGTCTTTGTGTTTGAGTGGTTGGTGCGGGGTTTTGGTCCGTGGGCCGGAGACAGTTGGGTCGGGTCCGCATCATCGGGTTGTGAGGCAGGTTTGGGAAGTTATCGATGCTCGAGGTCAGGCGGTGTTGGTTACCAACCTGTACACAGAGCTTGCGAGTGGACTGAACCGGTACGATGAAGCTGTAAAAAGATGGGTGATTTCAAAGGCCGAGTTTGAACAGTCGCGCAGCGGTCATTTGATAGGTCGTCAAAGTCAGTACAAGGTTATTCTCTCGCCCAACCTTGCTGAGGAAGGAGCAGTTGATTTGCTTTGTCCGGATGGGGTGCGGCTGCGTTCAACGATATTGGGTGTGGCGTTGGTGGATGTAAGCAGCGGGGAAAGCGTGCTTTTGGGTGAGGTCAAGCCGTGCAGGCCGGATTGGGTGGCGGCCAATCAAGTGGTGTATCGTGACGCATTTGATGGCCTGGCTGCGGATGTCCGGTACACGATTTCACCGGATCGGTTTGAGCAGGATCTGATATTGCGCGAGGGGATTTTGCCTGAGGTGGTGATCGGGCTTGGGATTGACCCGCGGAATGCGCGAGTGGCTGTGTTGACTGAGTTTTTCGATGCGCCATTGCTGAAAGCCGGGAACGCGTTGGGGCGAGGTCAGCAAGAGAGGGCCGATGATAAGGAGATTTGTTTCGGGTTGATGAGCATCGGCCTGGGTCAGGCGTTTGGAGTTGGGACAGATTCGGGCAAGGGATTCGGGAAAAGGATTCGGGTTGGCCGGAGCTGGGAACTGCTGGAAGGCCGCAGGTTTCTGGTTGAATATGTTGACTATGTAGAGCTGGGTCCGTTGATGGATGGGCTTCCTGTGGTTGAGCCTGCCGGCACAGGCGGCAGCAACCCGCGGAGATGGAGGAGAGCATCTGCGACAGGTGGACCGCAACTGCCGCGGCGGCCGGAGCCGATCCGGCAGGCTGGCGCCGACATTCCCAGGTTCCGAGATGGCTTTATCGTTGTTGAAGAGCCACTGCGCTCCTGGGCGTCGTTGCCCCACAAGGACGGTATCGAAACGGCGCTTGCTGTATCAAAGGCCGGTGCAGATCCTGGCAAGGGTGTTGTAGTTGATTACGCACTGGAACTGATCGGAGGCTTGACCAACCATGTGTTCAGGGCTGACAGCACCTATTTGGTCAGCGGGACTGTTAACCTGATGGGAACGACTGTTTTTGAGGGGGGAACAGTGATCAAATTGAGCGCAACTCCAACTGCCGGGATCGTGTGCCATGGGCCGATTGATTGTCGCACAGGACCGTATTACCCGGCGGTGTTCACTGCTCGGGACGACGACACCGTTGGCGAACCGGTGGCTGACTCGAGCCGCAATCCATGGACGAACCACTACGGCAATGTGGCTCTGACTGTGCGGGTCGGCGGTCAGGTGCTGAGGCACATGCGAATTGCGCATGCGCGAACCGGTTTGTGTTATTTTCGGGATAGCGCCAACGGCCAGCCTTGTGTTATTGGGCATTGTCAGTTTGTCCACTGCGGTGATGCGATCGCAGCCGAGGGTTATGCGCAGAGTGCGCCTCAGTATCTGCAGTTGCAGAACGTGCTGATTGACCGGGTTGGAAGGGCAGTTTGCGGAAGTGACTTTGACTGTCGAATAGAGCATCTGAGTCTGCACGACTGCGGGCAGTTGGGTTGCAACAGCGGCAGCATGGCCCGGCTGTCGCTGACCAACAGCCTTCTGGTGGCAGTCAGCAACGTTGGCAACGTGGTGGTCAACCAAAGCCACTGTCGATGGGCTGCCTCGAGCAACGAGGTGTTTCGGACCGTGGGTGCCGGCGGCTTTTATCTTGCCGGGGACCGGTGGCGGAACGCAGGTACCACAAACATTGACCCGGTATTTGCTGCCGAGCTGAAGCGAAGCACCACTTACGCGCCGATCGTGCTCAGTGGGCTCATTACCGCCCCGAGCCGCCTTGATCCGCAGGCCGGTCTTGACAGCGACCTGCCGGACCTTGGCTATCACTATCCGCCAATCGACTATGCGGTCGGGAGCCTGACTATCACGAACGGCGGCAAGCTGACCCTTGGGGCTGGTGTTGCAGTGGCAAGCTTCGGAAACCACGGCCTGCGGATCGAAAACGGTGGATTACTTGTGGCGGAGGGGACACCGTTGGCGCCAGTACGACTGTTCAGGTATAACATCGTCCAAGAGCAATCAATCGACTGGGGCCCCACAACCTATGAACCGGCCAGTCTGACCGGTCCGTGTCACGACACTGCCGGGGCTGATGCGGCGCCGACGGCTGAGCTGCGCTTTGCACAGTTGAACGGTTTGGGTGGTTACGGTTATCACGTTTACACCGACAACGGCTGGTTCATGTTCAAGAGTCTGTTGTTGCGGGACTGCACCATTTGGGGTGGCAAATCGCAGTTTTCGGGCACGACCGCTGCAACGATTGGTTTGAGCAACAACCTGTTTGTTCGGGTTTTCAACCGGTACTTTGCCTGGCCGGAACTGAGTGTTTACAACAACCTCTTCTGGGGTGGAAGCAACAGGCTGGAACGGTTTCAAACCGCCCGCGCATGGACATTCCGTGACAACGCATTCGACAACACCGGTTTGATCAGCCTCAACGCCGGTGTGTTGAACGATCACAACGCCTACATTGGCAGTGCACAGTACCGGCTTGCAGGCAGCGCGGGCGGAGATGTTTTGTTGGGCGGTTTTGCTTACACAAACAGCTTTGTTGGCGGTTTTTACCATGGCTCAACCAACCTGGTGAACCGCGGAAGCCGCAGCGCGGCAGCGGCAGGCTTGTATCATTACACCGTGCGTACCGACCAGACCAAGGAGGCCAACAGCACCGTTGACATCGGATTCCATTACCCGGCCACCGATACATGGGGGAAACCGCTGGACAGCGACGGCGATGGCTTGGCGGATTGGACCGAGGACCGAAACGGCAACGGCACCTGCGAGGCTGGCGAAACCAACTGGCTAAACTCTGAAAACGGCACAACCGGTGTGGCGGCTCTTCAGTTGTTTACGCCGCTGGAACAGTAGGCAGAATACGGTTTTTAAGAATCAACCAAGGAGGAAAACACAATGAAAAGGGGAAATCAGATCAATCTGATCAAGGAGAGACTGTTGCCAAATGCGGAGCAACTGGTCTTGAAGTTGCTGAGGACATCTTTGACCTCGGCAGGTCTGGCGATGGTGATGGCGTGTCTGGTGGGCGGAGCCGGCACCGGATCCGCAGTTGCGCAGCCATCCTGCGGACTGACAGTGACAGTCCAGAGCAAAACCGCCCGTGCCACCAAAACCAAATGCGGCACCCCGGGAGGATGCGCGACAACTGTTCCACCAAAGTTCTTCATGAAAAAACAGTTGGATTGTCGTCATACCTGTACATACACCGACGCACAAACCCGAAACAGTGCCTCTGTCCAGACAAGGCAAACGATCATCTATGATCCCGACTCTTGTCAAAGTGCCGAAACTTACAGTGGCACAGCTTCGAGCACCAGCACAGCGAACCCACAGTCAAATTGCACCGCATCGCAATCGGCCAACGGTGCATGGGACAACCACGCCTGTGCCGCTCAAATCATCCTGTTCATCGAGTCCATGCTCAAGAATGTCACCTACCAAACCACACAGTGTTCCATCGACACACACTGTGTCGAGTATCATCACACAGACCAATCCCAGAGCTCGACAACACAGGTGGATTCGGTCGAAACCACAACGTGGTCGGATGAGTACACCGATGAAATGCTCCGGAGCGCGATCACTGCCGCAATGCCGTCGTTGGACGGTCCGCTGAGCGATGGTCCAGCCAGCGCTTATTATGCGCTGGATGCAATACACTACGAGGGCATTGGCCAGAAAATGCGCTATCGCCTCAAATTGAGCGGCACCCAGGCAGGTACAACCTACAAACTTAGCTGGCAGGAGGTCACAGTTTATGCCGACGGCTCCAGCACGGCCAAATCGTTCCAAGAATACGTGACCGCCTCAGGACCAGAAAGCTTCAGTTCCGACCATTACATTGACCCTCCCTCTTGGGATGGCAGAGGAACTGAGGAGGGTGTTGCAAAGACAACCGTCCAGAACATTGCGGCACCTGAGATTGTGAGTTCGGCACTTGCTGGTGGCAGCGGTGGTGGTCAAGGGGCATCGGCGGGTACAGGGCAAGAGCCGGGCAGCGGCGGTGTCTGTGATGGTGATTCCTCCGGGACAGGGGGTTCCAGTTCCGGACCGGCTCTCTGTTTCAGGGGCCCATGCAATCCGAACCGCGGCCCCTGCAACAGCGTATCACTGAAAGTGAGCATGGGCACAGCAGCTTTTGGTGTTCCTGCCGGGGAAATCTACATGTCGGAACAGATGCCATCAGTTGATCTGGCCCGACCGACCGCACTCAGGTTCAGCGGCACAAGCCCGGATGTGGAAGTTATCAGAACCGACGGTGTTCTGCGTCAGCTCAAAGCGCCTCAGGCCCTCGCACACATCCAACCAATCAACCAGTTCAAATACCAGATTCTGTTCTATCGACCGAGCGATGTCGGCCCGAGGATCGGCGACTCATATCAGATCATCAACCCCACAAACTGGTTTGCCAATTGGACGATCGAAAACCCGGCCCAATCCACAAACTCGGTCAATTCACTCAAAATTACCCACGCGCGTCCCGGCCACTCCGAAGTCTTCCTTTACACTTACAACCCACAAACCGCAACGTGGTCGCTGGATCACCCGGGCAATCTCCGCAAGGACCAGTGGCAGGTCATTGATGATTCACTGGCGCAAACAAGGCACCAAATATCGTCTGTCTGTTCATCAGACGGTTCGATCGCGCTCAAAACAACCGCGACCTACAAACGCTTTTCCTGGGGCGAAGCATTGGTACAATCCACAACCGGCGATGGCAACTGCTGCCGCACAACAACGCAAATCTTCTACGATCCGCCACCGTTCAGTCCGAACGGGACCCGTCTTCCACTCAAACTCGTCATTCCCGCTGATGGCCCATGGCAGAGATTCGATTCATACGATTCCCTGGGGAGACCTCTGATCGTAGTTTCGCAGTTCCTCGGTGCGCCAACCAACGCGCCGGAAAGCCTCTGTCATGCTACGCACTACGACTACACTCCGCTGCCGGGAAGCGGCGACGATGGTTCGCAACCTGATCTGCCCCGCACCACTGTCCACTATCTGTTGGGCAGGGAAATCGCCCGCACCTACACCATCATCAGACCAGGGCAAACCCTCCAGATCCAATGCCAGAGCCCCGGCGCAGACTGGACTGCGCCGGACAACCTGGTAACTGTTCGCACCTTCTACACAAACGGCGCCTTCAGCAATTACCTCCGTTCGATCGACAATCCCGACGGCACCCGCAAGGTCTTCTTCTACAGCCGATCTGGTTCCGACCAAAACGTCACACAAACAACCACCATTCTGTCCGGCCAACCGGATCCGACCAACCAAACTAACATCGTCTCAGGCACCATCACAACGACCGTGGTTGGGCACATTGGCCAGACTCTATCACGCACCGTTCAGCAGTTTCCTTCGATGATCCTGTTGAGCCGTGAAACATATTCATACCTCGACCAGTTCCACCGTTCATACACCGTCACATACCTCAACGGCAGAACCGAAACTCACCAGTTCGGTTGCTGCGGACCCGACATCTGGATTGACACCGACGGTCGTATCACCCAATACATGTACGACGCCATGGGCAGACAGATCGGATCGACAATCCTGTCATTCGATCCGCCGCTGACAACCACAAACCACCTCGATCCTGCCGGTCACACGCTCCGCACAGTCAGGACCGCCAACGGCTCTGCAATTCGGATTTCCGAGTCGGCCTACAACTCTGCCGGTGAACTCATCGCCCAGACCAATGCACTCGGTGGTGTCACAACGTACACCCAATCAACCGACCCGACCGGATACAGAACCCGAACAACGGTTTACCCTGACGGCTCAACACGCATCGAACTGTATTACCCGGACGGTCAACTGGCCAAACTCACCGGCACCGCCGTCAGTCCTTTGCGCTACGAGTACGGCGTCGAACAGGACAATGGCGTATGGCGCCAGTTCAGTCGGCAAATCAAACTCGATTCCAACTTCACTGACACCCCCGAATGGACGAAATCATACACCGACATGCTCGGGCGAAATTACAAGACGGTGTTTGCCGCCGCAACGACACCATACCCGTACCAGCAATCGTTCTATAACAACCGCGGTCAGCTCTGGAAACAACGTGACCCCGACGGTGTGGTCACGCTCTACGCTTACGATCCGCTGGGCGAGCTCGCATTGACCGCAATCGACATCAACCGCAACGACCAGATCGATCTCGCCGGGTCAGATCGCATCACATGGACCACGAACGATGTCACAACCTTCTCGGGCGCATACGTCAGACGTAGCCGCACATTCCAGCTTACAACCAATGGTTCAACCAATGCCGCACTTGTCTCGATGACCATGACCGATACCGCAGGGCTAAGATCCTGGAGTGTTGTTTATCGGGACAGCTCAACCCCGGTCACAACCCGCACCGAGACAGCCTACGGCTCGAACGGTTCACGTATCGTTACCACCATCGCACCAAATGGCTCTTCGTTGAGCAGGACATTCTCCTTCGGTCGGCTTGTTTCGGAGACAAGGCGGGACGTTGCAGGCAATTCAATCGGTACAACAACCTATTCCTACGACTGGCACGGGCGCCTTGCCTCCACCACCGATTCAAACAACGGGACAACCGCATACACCTACAACAACGCAGACCAAATTTGCTCCACGACAACTCCATGCCCCGGCTCAGGCCAGCCGCCTCTGGTGACACTTACCTTTTACGATGCCATGGGGCGGGTCACCGGTGCACAACTGCCCGACGGCTCGACCACAACAAACCTCTATTACCCGACCGGCCTGCTCAAACGTACCAGCGGTTCAGGCATCTACCCGGTCGAATACACATACGACGCTCAGGGCCGAATCCGTACAATGAAAACATGGCAGAGCGTTTCAACCGATTCCGGCATCGCAATTACACGGTGGAACTACGATCTGTACCGCGGCTGGCTCAAATCCAAGGATTATCCAGACGCCACAACAGGCGTGCCGCCGGCCCAGGAAGGGTCCTCAGGACCGGTTTACGGCTACACACAAGGAGGCCGGCTCGCAGCTCGCATTTGGAAACGGGGCGTAACAACCAGCTACATCTACAATAATGCCGGTGATCTCCAGAAGATCGATTATTCGGATTCAACACCGGATGTAACCTACGGTTATGACCGCCGTGGCAGACGGACTGTAGCAACCTGCAACGGTACTACGACGATCTGGACTTACAACGATGCAAACCTCCCCTTGACAGAGAGTTACAGCGGTGGGACACTGTCGGGGTTGTCGATGAACTGGAGCTACGACGCCAATCTCAGGCTTGCGACTGTCACCGGCAGAAGGGGTGCATCGGTCATTCAGACTGCCGCTTACAGCTACGATTCGGCAGGACGTATTCAGAGTGTGACTGATGGGCCGTGCACTGTCACATACAGGTACCAGCCGGAATCCGCGCTCATCGACACCATTACGTTTGCCAACAACGGGACCGCGCGGCTTGTCACCAGCCGGTCCTACGACAAGTTGAACCGATTGGTTGAAATCACCTCAGTTCCGTCAGGGTCATCCCCCGTTTCTTTCAGATACCAGTACAACACCGCGAATCAGCGGACACGGGTTTCGATGTCTGACGGTTCGTACTGGGAATACCGGTACGATGAACTTGGACAGGTTGTATGGGGGAAGCGCTACTGGTCTGATGGGACGCCTGTCGCCGGACAGCAATTCGAGTACAGCTTCGATCACATTGGGAATCGGACTGGTGGTGCAACGGGCGGGGATGAGAACGGGGGCGGATTACGCTTCGCCACTTACACTGTCAACCGACTGAACCAGTACAGCAGCAGGACTGTTCCCGGGTATGTGGACGTCATTGGGATAGCAAATCCGACTGCGCCGGTGAGTGTGAACGGCAACAGTGCATCCCGGAAAGGCGAATATTTTCACCATGCATTACAGGTTCCGAACCAAACAGCGCAGTACCCAACTGTGACAGTGGTGTCCGGGTACGGCGCCGGCCAGACAAACAGCGGTCGTCTGTACGTGCCGGCAGAGACTGAACACTTCACCTACGATGTCGATGGGAACCTTCGCTCTGACGGTCGGTGGACGTACAGTTGGGATGGAGAAAACCGGCTGGTGGAAATGGTCCGCGACAGCGACAGTCCATCTGGTGCACGACAGAAACTCGTATTCGAGTATGACCATGAAGGGCGTCGGGTACGGAAGCAGTTTTACACGTACAGTGGCGGATGGGTGAAACAGGCCGACACGATATTTCTGTGGGACGGGTGGAACCCTGTGGCGGAGCTGGACGGTCGTGCGGGTGGAGTACCGGTGCGGAGTTATGTGTGGGGCAGCGACCTGAGCGGCTCGATGCAGGGCGCAGGTGGCGTCGGCGGGCTGCTGAAGATGACATGCTACGGTGCTTCCACCACGAACGCGTTTGTTGTGTACGATGGCAACGGGAACGTAATGGGGTTGGTTGATGCCTCGAATGGCCTGGTGTGTGCCCGGTACGAATACGGTCCATTTGCCGAACCGATTCGTGTATCTGGCCCGATTGCCACCCTCAACCCGATACGGTATTCCACCAAATACACCGATACCGAGTCAGGCCTGCTCTATTATGGCTACCGGTATTACAACCCAAGCACAGGCAGGTGGATAAGCCGAGACCCAATAGAGGAAGACGGAGGGGAGGCATTGTACGCGTTTATGGGAAACCGGCCTCTGGGGTTTGTCGATGCTCATGGGTTGGCATGGCGCGTTAGACGCATAAGTGGTGAGGCTTTCCCGGCAGAAAGCGCAACCGCCTTTCGCTATTTGGCAGACCCAGTTAAACTTTCGATTAGTTCATCCCTGGACGAATCCTCTGTGAACGTGCATGCAACTGGGACCTACATTGGTGTATTTTCGAAAATCGCCAAGTTCTTCGGCGACGAGTGGCCGTTGACCGCTGATGTGACCCTTCTACTGTCGTGCGACACGAATGGCAACATTATTGGAGAGGGCGCTGACGTATTCAGGTCGAGGGACGGCATTTCGGTGTCTGCAAAACTGAATGTCAACAAGCAGGGAAACACAGCCGTGGTGACGTTTAGCGCAGCCGCAAGCTTCCGAGGGACGATCAAGATCAAGGCTAGCGGTACAACACGCAATGTGGCGGAAGTTGGTTTTGAGAAGGAGGCTGCAGATTTACAGATATCCCGGAGTAGTTCGGCAACCTTCGCGTGCCAGTGCGAGAATCTTTAAGACATATGAATGCGACGATTACTGTTTTGCGTGCGGACCCTCCGGCCCTTGTGGCTCAGGTAGTCCTGCTAATAGCGCTAGCGGCCCTGGTGTGCCTACACCTGAAGCTTGTTTTCAAGGTCATGCCACTGGTATGGCGGTCGATGCGGGGGGCAGACCGTTGGCTCTGGTTTGTCGTAATGGTGTTGTTTCCAATACTGGGATCGCTGCTTGCTCGGAGATGTGTTCACGAACAAGAGCGTGTGGACAGGGACCGCGAGAGGTGAGCCGTGAGACCGGGGCTGAGTCGTTCGGGATGCGAGTCGGCACGTCTGTCTGGCCGTGTGCTTTCGCACGGTAGCTCGCGGGATGCAGGCTGGCACCGTGTGGGAGAATGTTGGCAGTAATGGCAAATGAGCACATCATCTGTTACCGGTGCCTTCAGAGTATTCAACGACTGATCAGAAGCCCATCCGCGCTTGTGACAGGGCGCCACAGCAGAACACTGATCCTGCAACGAACGCCTCCATCTCGCCGATGTCCGTAGTAGTATGATGCTGAGAACCTTTGTGGTGCGGTGCGCCACGGCCTACTTTGCCGGTCACTTGTATATGTGGACTTGTCGGATGCACGCTGGTGTGCAAGAGCAAGCGTTGTCTGACGAGTAGTTGTCATTAATCATGTCACGGCGAGTGAATGTTGGATGTTACGAGAGCAACGCGGTTCGCGCCGGGACGTGTGTCTCAGGGCTGTGCATCCATTGGTGTGAATCTGATGTCACCGTGGGGCGACGAACTCGCACTGATCAGAGCGGCGCGACAGCGCACTCAGGCTGTCACGAATTCCTCTAGCTGGTCGGCGTTCTCCGGAGGCGGCTGCGCTGCGCTCAGACAAGGGAAGAGATTGTGCGCTGATTGGAGAAAAAAACGGTTAGAAAAATCAAGCGGCGGATATGAACATGAATGCAGCGTTTAATGGCGTTTTGCGGAATGTCTGTGTGATCACTTTGGGTGCTACCGGGTTCCTATGTTCCTGCAAAGCAACACATGAGCAGCCCGGACCAATCGTGATTAACGACTTCGGAACGTGGCAATGTTTCACAAACCTAGGGGTGGCGGTGGATAAGTCCGACAGGCAGGTTCAGATAACATATTCGCGACGAGGTAGTACGTTCACGGTAACGAATGTGCAGACCAGTACGGGCTGGGTTGTGGCAGACGGATGGTTCGTCTTGCCTGAAGACGAGGATCGCGTGTGGATTTACACAGGATCAAAACTGCATCTGCTTGTTTTGGACACTCAAGGCAATTCGTGGTACTATTGCGAACGGTTCCCCGTGCAGGTGCCCGATGCTGTCAGGCGCGAGCTTGTCAAGGGAGACCGGAACCTTTGATAGGGTAAAGAGAGGCAGGAGGTAGGATGACATGCTGCCAAGGCATCGAGTCTGATCTGACAAGCTCGGGATTCGTTTTGTGGAAATGCGGTATTCCGGCAATGCCGTGGCTTGCCGATCGTGTGAAAATCGCCCTCCGGCAGGGGCAAGAAACCCTGACCGGGGGTTGTTTTACGCAGCTCGGTGGCAGAGTGGCGAGCCGGAGGCTTTTGGCCGCCGTGCCTCGATTAGATCGAAGCGCGCGCATGGCGGTCATGAATAACCGAATTGCGATTTCAGGCCTGGCTTTAGGGCCAAAAGCGGGTGACTGGCACGGCCGGAGGGCAATTTGCCGCATGTCTGTGCTCATGCCATCGCAGGGTCAAAAGGTACCGATTTCGACCCAAGCTGGTCATTGTTAGAGTTACCGGCGACAGCCGATACAATGCCGGAAGAAGCGCAAACAACAACAAGACGTCATGAAGATTATAAGGGCGACAGTGATATTCGTGTGTGTTGTTCTCTTTGTGGTTGGAATGATGGTGAGGGCGGACGGTGTTGATGCTCGCGAGTGCAGGCGCATGGCGGGTATCCTTTTTCTTGGAGGCTTGTTCGTTGGACCCGCAATGTATATGGCCGAAGGATTCATGCGATGGCTGGCCAGGTACGCTGTTCACGTATACATAACGTCATAAGTAATTGCGCATGCTATGCTGGTGAACACAGTTTGACCAATGCGGGACTACCATTTGACCACTCTGCAAACTGTTGTTCCAATGTCGCAACCAGCACGGTCAGCTCGGGG
>Ga0315298_1001564_pt1 | contig 41466 bp, 42 predicted proteins | sample WHS_1_MG_FD_203077 | JGI IMG/M metagenome (GOLD analysis project Ga0315298, IMG submission 203077) | Extremophilic microbial mat communities from Washburn Hot Springs, YNP, Wyoming, USA - WHS_1_MG | ecosystem: Environmental > Aquatic > Thermal springs > Hot (42-90C) | place: USA: Wyoming... | reverse complement strand
CCCCCTGCAAAGCGACCCTGCAAGGCGCGATTCCATGTAAATGACTCCACTGTCAAACTTCTGACCCGGCCCATGGACTGCCGGTGTGGAGGCTAGGCCTTAAGCGGCCAGTGCGTAAGTTTCGTCGTTTGCGACTATTGGTTTCCAGCTTTTAACGAGGTGACTGGTCCTCGGTATGCCCCACTCTGCTTTGCAACCCACGTCGAAACCAGGTCGCCCCCGGTTTTCGTGAACCGTCACTATAACATAGCGGCGGTCATGGAAATAGACCGGGAAAAGCGGCGCAAGTTCAATCGAGATACTTCAGAAGTTCCATCGGATGGTCTATCCTGCCCTGCGCTCCCCAGCTCTCCACGTCCCCGCCTCCGAGATAGCCGTAGTTCGCCACGATGGAAGTCATGCCCGCGGCAAGGCTCGCTTGGGTGTCTCGCCTGTCGTCCCCGAGATAGACGCAGTTCGAGGGAAGCATGCCCAGTTTTTCAGCGGCATAGAGCAGCGGCTCGGGATGCGGTTTCTGATGCAAACAGGTATCCCCGCCCACCACGACATGAGGCGCGAGGCCGAGCAGATCGACCAAAGGCGATGTGAAACGCATCGGCTTGTTGGTGACGATCCCCCAGGGAATGCCCCTTTTCCCTATTTCATCGAGAAGCTCCGCCATGCCATCGAAAAGGCGAGTCCTGTTGCATAGGTTCGCCCAATAGATGTCGAGAAACTCCTCCCTGAGCGCTGCAAAAGCATCGTCTTCCGGCGCAATGCCGAATCCGAGCCCCAGAAGGCCTCGCACCCCGTTGGATGCCTGGGGCCGGATCGATTCCAGGGAAAGCTCGGGAAGACCCGCTTTCACCCTCAGGGCATTGAGTGCAAGGCCCAGATCGGGAGCGGTATCCGCCAGGGTTCCGTCGAGGTCGAAAAGAACCGCGCTCAAGCCCTGCACCAGAGGATGTAATTGACGTCGACATCCCGCCCGAGGGAATAAGTCTTGTTGAAGGGATCATATTTCATTCCGACGAGATCCTCGACTTCCAGATGGGCATTTCTGCAGAAATGGGCAAGTTCCGAAGGCTTGATGAATTTGGCATAGTCGTGCGTTCCCCTGGGAAGCAGGTTGAGCAGGTATTCCGCGCCCAGTACCGCATAAAGATAGGACTTGGAATTGCGGTTGAGGGTCGAGAAGAAAAGGTGCCCTCCGGGCTTCACCAGTTCGGCACAGGCTGCAACGATCCCCTGCGGATCGGGAACATGTTCGAGCATTTCCATGCAGGTCACGATATCGTAATGGCCGGGGCGCTCCTTCGCGAAATCCTCGGCGGGGGCCCTCAGATATTCGACTTCCAGTGCGCTTTCGAAAAGATGCAGTTTCGCGACATTGAGCGCCTTTTCGCTCATGTCGATTCCCGTCACCTTCGCGCCTCTTTCTGCCATCGATTCCGAAAGTATACCCCCCCCGCAGCCCACATCCAGAACCGTCTTCCCAGAAAGGGAAGCGTTCCTGTCGATGTAATCGAGGCGCAGCGGATTGATGTCGTGGAGCGGCTTGAATTCCCCGTTCCTGTCCCACCAGTGATGCGCATTGTGGCTGAATTTCTCGATCTCGATCTGATCCACGTTCATTTCAATTTCCTCTAACAGATGCAATTCTTTCCTTCCACCAGGCAGCCTTCGATGTCAGCGCAGCCTCCTCCAGCGAGACGAAGTCCCCTTCGTCAACCCTGATCTCGCCGCCCACCCAGACATGGCTGACATGTTCCCGTCCCGCGCAGTAGACAAGATGGGAAACCGGATCGTAGATCGGAGAGAGTTCGCACCCGCTCATTTCGACCGCGACCATATCGGCCAGCTTTCCAGGGAGAAGCGAGCCGATTTCGTGATCCATCCCGAGCGCCCTTGCGCCGTTCAACGTCGCCATCCTGAGCGCGAAAGCTGCCGGAAGGGATTCCGCCTTTCCGCTTTGTCCCTTGGCAAGCAGCGCTGCAAGGCGCATCTCTGCGAACATGTCGGAGCGGTTGTTGCTCGCCGCCCCGTCCGTTCCCAGTCCGACATTGATTCCCGCATCGATCATTTCCGTGACAGGCGCGAAACCGCTGGCAAGCTTCATGTTGGAACCCGGGCAGTGCGCGACATGGCAGCCCTGCGCAGCCAGCATCCCGATCTCCGCCGGACTCGCATGAACCATGTGCACCGCGATGAGATTCGGCCCCAGCAGGCCGAGCCGGGCGAGGCGCGAGACGGGGCTCAGGTTGTGCTGCGCCAGGCTTTCCCTCACCTCGTCCTGCGTCTCGCTCAGATGGATGTGGACCGGAAGATCCAGTTCCCCGGAATAAGTCAGGATTTTCGAGAAGGATCTGTCTCCGACCGTGTAGGGGGCATGCGGTGCGAAAAAGAAGGAAAGATTCGGATTCGCGCCGAATTCGTCCCGGGCTTCCAGGCCCTTGCCGATATAATCGTCGCAGTCGCTGGCATAGGGCGTCGCAAAATCCATCACCACCATGCCGAGCGCTGCGCGCATTCCGGATTCCAGAACGGCTTTGGCCGCGGCATCGGGGAAGAAATACATGTCGTTGAAGGTGGTGGTTCCGCCCTTCAGCATTTCCGAGCAGGCGAGCCGGGTGCCGTCGTAAACGAATTCGCGTCCCAGATGCAGCTTCTCCGCGGGCCAGATATGCTCGGAAAGCCATTTCATCAGCGGAATATCGTCCGCCATGCCGCGCATCAGCGACATCGCAGCATGAGTATGGAGATTGACGAGGCCCGGAATGAGCGCATGGTGCCCAAGAACATGGTGGCGGCGCGGCGAATAGATGCGGTGCGCATCAACGCTTGGCAGGATCGCAACCACCCTTCCCGCATCGACCGCGATCGAATGGTTCTCCAGGACGCCGGCGGGCTCGACGGGCACCACCCATCTCGCATCTATCAGCAAATCGATCTGTTCGGGCATGAATGCAAAAAAGCCCCTGAAGGGGCCCCATTACTAACGCATAATGCGACCATCATAACATAAAAAAACGTGCATGCAATTTGGCCCGTCTGATGTTAAAATCGGGGATTAAAACAATCCTGAAACTTAACAAATCAAGATCTTCTGCAGCCAAGCGGCGATCCTATAATCGATGGAACAATTCGCAAAAGAAACCCTGCCAGTCAGCCTAGAAGAGGAAATGCGCCACTCCTACCTCGATTACGCGATGAGCGTGATCGTGGGGAGGGCCCTTCCGGACGTGAGGGACGGCCTGAAACCGGTCCACCGCCGGGTGCTCTATGCCATGCACGAACTTTCCAACGACTGGAACAAGCCCTACAAGAAGTCCGCCCGTATCGTCGGCGACGTGATCGGTAAATACCATCCTCACGGCGACACGGCGGTCTACGACACCATCGTCAGGATGGCCCAGGATTTCTCCCTGCGCTATGTGCTGGTGGATGGCCAGGGCAACTTCGGTTCGGTCGACGGCGACAATGCCGCGGCGATGCGCTACACCGAAATCAGGATGGCGAGGATCGGCCATGAACTTCTGGCCGACCTCGAAAAGGAAACGGTCGATTTCGGCCCCAACTACGACGGCTCCGAGCAAGAGCCGCTGGTGCTGCCAGCGAAGATTCCCAACCTGCTCATCAACGGCTCATCCGGAATCGCCGTGGGGATGGCGACCAACATCCCGCCGCACAACCTTACCGAAGTCGTCGACGCCTGCCTCGCGCTGCTCGCCAATCCCGAAATCACGATAGACGATCTCATCGATATCGTTCCAGGCCCTGATTTCCCCACCGCAGGCATCGTCTACGGCACCGCCGGGGTCAAGGAAGGCTACAGAACCGGGCGCGGGCGCGTCGTGATGCGCGCGAGAACCCATTTCGAAGAAATGGAAAACAGGGAAGCGATCATCGTCGACGAGCTGCCCTATCAGGTCAACAAGAAGAACCTGCTGGAAAAGATCGCCGAACTGGTGCGCGAGAAAAAGATCGAGGGCATTTCCGACCTGAGGGACGAATCCGACCGATCCGGGATGCGCGTCGTGATCGAACTCAAGCGCGGGGAAATGCCGGAAGTGGTGCTGAACAACCTGTTCAAGCAGACCCAGCTCCAGGACACCTTCGGCATGAACTTCGTGGCGCTGGTCGACAACCAGCCGAGGCTCCTCAACCTCAAACAGATCCTGGAAGCCTTCCTGCGCCACAGGTTCGAAGTGGTGACGCGGCGCAACGTTTTCGAGCTGAAGAAGGCGAGAGACAGGGGGCACATTCTCGAAGGGCTCGCAGTCGCCCTCTCCAACGTGGACGAAATCATCGCCCTGATCAAGGCCTCCCCATCGCCGGCAATCGCCCGCGAGGAGCTGATGAAAAAGCCGTGGCGCTCGCAGCTCGTCGAGGAAATGCTCTCCCGCGCGCTCGATTCCCGCCCCGACGGGCTGGCGCCCGAATTCGGGCTGAAGGAGCAGGGCTATTATCTTTCCGAGACCCAGTCCCAGGCCATTCTGGAACTCAGGCTGCAGCGCCTCACCGGGCTCGAGCAGGACAAGATCGTTTCCGAATACGGCGAAGTCATGGACAGAATCGCCGACCTCATCGACATCCTTTCCAAGGCATCCCGCGTCAACGAAATCATCGCGAACGAGCTTGCCGAGATCAAGAACCAGTTCGGCGACAAGAGAAGGAGCGAGATCGTCGCCCAGGCATTCGATCTCAGCCTGGAAGACCTGATTACCCCGGCAGACCTCGTCGTGACGCTTTCCCATAGCGGCTACATGAAGAGCCAGCCGCTCGACGACTACCGCGCGCAAAGGCGCGGCGGGCGCGGCAAGCAGGCTGCGGCGACCAAGGAAGACGATTTCATAGACAGGCTGTTCATCGCCAACACCCACGACTACATCCTGTGCTTCTCGAGCCTCGGGCGAGTCTACTGGATCAAGGTCTACGAAGTTCCGCAGGGAAGCCGGGTGAGCCGCGGAAAACCCATCGTCAACCTGCTCCCGCTCGCCGAAAACGAGAAGATCAATGCCATATTGCCGGTGAAATCCTTTGCAGAGGATCATTTCGTATTCATGGCGACGTCCTCAGGCACGGTCAAGAAGACCCCGCTTTCCGAATTCTCCCGTCCGCGCTCCACGGGAATCATCGCCATCGACCTCGACGAGGACGATTTCCTGATCGGCGTCGTCATCACCTGCGGCCGTCACGACATCATGCTGTTCTCCGATTCGGGGAAAGCCGTGCGCTTCGACGAGAACGACGTCCGCCCGATGGGACGCGGCGCACGCGGCGTGCGGGGAATGAGGCTTCCCTCGGGAAGCCGGGTGATCTCGCTGCTCGCAGCCGAGGACGAGAAGCAGTCCGTGCTCACCGCAACCGAAAACGGCTACGGCAAGCGCACCTCCATCGTCGAATACACGAGGCATGGACGCGGCACCCAGGGCATGATCGCGATACAGACTTCCGAGCGCAACGGGCGCGTCGTCGCCGCAACGCTCGTCGAGGAACCAGACGAAATCATGCTCATCACGACAGGCGGCGTATTGATCAGGACGCGCGTTGCAGAAATCAGGGAAATGAGCCGCTCCACCCAGGGCGTCACCCTGATCAATCTCGGGGCGGACGAAAAGCTGGCGGGTCTTGAAAAAGTTGTCGAAACGGAGGATGAGGAATGAGGGTTTACAATTTCAGCGCGGGGCCTGCGGTATTGCCCGAGGAAGTACTTGAAACCGCCCAGGCCGAGATGCTCGACTGGCAGGGTAGCGGTATGTCGGTCATGGAAATGTCGCACCGCGGCAAGGAATTCATGGGCATCGCCGTTGACGCCGAAACCGATCTGCGCGAACTCCTCTCCATTCCTCAAAACTACAAGGTGCTTTTCCTCCAGGGAGGCGCTTCCGCCCAGTTTTCCATGATCCCGATGAACCTACTCAGAGGAAAAAAATCGGCGGATTACCTCAACACCGGGGAATGGTCCAAGAAAGCCATTTCCGAAGCAAAGAAATTCTGCACGGTGAATGTGGCGGCAAGTTCCGAAGACAAAAACTTCACCTACGCTCCGAAGGAGCTGAAGCTCGACAGGAACGCGGCCTATGTCCATTACACTCCCAACGAGACGATAGGCGGCGTGGAATTCAACTGGATTCCCGATACGGGCGACGTGCCCCTGGTTGCCGACATGTCTTCCAACATCCTCTCGCGCAGGATCGACGTATCCAGATTCGGGCTGATTTATGCCGGCGCGCAGAAGAACATAGGGCCTGCCGGGCTCACCATCGTAATCGTCAGAGAAGACCTGATCGGCAATCCGCTTGCTGGAATTCCGGCGATGCTGGACTACAAGATCCATGCCGACAACGATTCGATGTACAACACCCCCCCGACCTATGCCATTTACATTGCAGGGCTGGTCTTCAAATGGCTGAAGAAAAACGGCGGCCTGGAAGCCATGGAAAAGCGGAACATCGAAAAATCGAATCTCCTTTACGACTATCTCGACAGGAGCGGCTTTTTCGTGAGCCCGGTGGCTGCCGAGGACCGCTCCAGGATGAACGTCCCCTTCACCCTGAAGGACCCCTCGCGCGACGAGGAATTCCTGAAAGGGGCGAAGGCGAGAAACATGGTCCAGCTCAAGGGGCACCGTTCCGTGGGCGGAATGCGCGCTTCGATCTACAATGCGATGCCTTTGGAAGGCGTGAGAGCGCTGGTCGAATACATGCGGGAATTCGAGCATGCCTGATCGGCTGAAAATCCTCACCCTCAATTCGATTTCGCCCCTGGGCCTGGAGCGATTTCCGGATTCGCTCTACCAGGTCGGCCCGAAAATCGACAGCCCCGACGCGATATTGCTGCGCTCCTTCAAGATGCACGACATGGCAATCCCCGAATCGGTGCTCGCGATAGGCCGGGCCGGGGCGGGAACCAACAACATTCCCGTGGCGAAGATGACAACGCGCGGCATTCCCGTCTTCAACACCCCGGGAGCGAACGCCAATGCGGTGAAGGAACTCGTGCTCGCGGCGATGCTGATGGGAGCGAGGAACCTGATTCCCGCCATAAAATTCGCCGAGAATCTGGAAGGGGACGACATCGGCAGGCAGGTCGAGGAAGGCAAGAAGGCTTACGCAGGCGCCGAGCTTCCCGGACATACGCTCGGCATCATCGGACTCGGTGCGATCGGCAGGCTGGTTGCGGATGCCGCCATCCGGCTGGGCATGAAGGTCAGGGGATACGATCCCGAAATCACGGTCGATGCAGCGTGGAGCCTGCCCTCCCAGGTGATGAGAGCGCACAGCGTGGAAGACCTGCTGAAGGGGAGCGATTTCGTCTCCCTGCACATCCCGCTGCTCGATTCGACGAAAAACCTGATCGATTCGAAGCGCATCGCTGCCATGAAGAACGGCGCGATCCTGCTCAATTTCGCCAGGGAAGGCATAGTCGACGAGGATGCCGTGATCGAAGCGATCCAATCGAAGAAGATCAAGTCCTATATCTGCGATTTTCCGAGCGAAAAGCTCGCCCACAGGGAAGGAATCGTCGCGCTCCCCCATCTCGGCGCATCGACCCGGGAAGCCGAAGACAACTGCGCGATCATGGTTTCGAACCAGATCATGGATTACCTTGAAAACGGCAACATCCTGAACACGGTGAATTTCCCCAACATCGACATGCCCAGGGAATCGAACTACAGGATAGCGATCGTGAACGCCAACGTGCCCAACATGCTGGGGCAGATATCGACGGCGTTCGCGGCCGGCGGCATCAACATTCACAACATGGCGAACAAGTCGCGCGGAGAAATCGCCTATACCCTGGCCGACATCGACTCCCCGGCGCCGGAAGCCGTGATCCGGAATATCGCATCGATCCCGGGCGTCGTAAGAGTCAGGGACCTGACTGCGAAATGAGCGAAGAATCCCTCAAGCGGCTCAGAGCCTCGATCGACGCCATCGATCTGGAAATTCTCGATCTCGTCAGCCGCCGCGCCGCACATGCCCGGGAAATCGGGCACATCAAGAACGGCGCGATCTACAGGCCGGAGCGAGAAGCCCAGGTACTGAGAAGGCTGAAGGAAAAGAATCCGGGCCCGCTATCCGATGAAACCGTTTCCAGGCTCTTCGTGGAAATCATCTCGGCCTGCAGGGCACTGGAAGAAGGGCTCAGGATCGCCTATCTCGGGCCGGAAGGCACCTTCTCCCAGCAGGCCGCGATCAAGCATTTCGGCCATGCTGCGAAAACGATCCCCTGCGCATCGATAGACGACATTTTCCGGGCCGTCGAATCCGGGAATGCAGATTATGCCGTGGTTCCCGTGGAAAACACTACGGGCGGCTCGATTCCGAGGACGCTCGATCTGCTTCTGAAATCCCCGCTCAAGATCTGCAGCGAAGTGCTGCTGAGGGTGCACCAGAACCTGATCGGACGGGACATCGGGAAAATCGAAAAAATCTATTCCCATGCCCAGTCGCTCACCCAGTGCCACGAATGGCTCAACCAGCATCTGCCCGGAATTCCCCGCCTGGAAGTCTCGAGCAATGCGGAAGGAGCGAGGCTCGCCTCCCTCGACGAGAAATCCGGCGCGATAGCGGGCGAAATTGCAGCCGAAATGTACCAGCTTCCCGTACTCGCAAAAAACATCGAGGACGAACCCGACAACACCACGCGCTTTCTGGTGATGGGCAGGGAAGATGCCGCGCCTTCCGGGCGAGACAAGACCTCCCTGGTCTTTTCAGCCAAAAACAAGCCGGGCGCGGTGCACGACCTGCTCGCACCTTTCGCGAAGCATCATGTCAGCATGACCAAATTCGAGTCCCGTCCCGCCGGAACCGGGCTCTGGGAATACGCTTTTTTCGTCGACATCGAAGGGCACCAGAAGGACCCCGAGGTCGCCGGGGCGCTCGAAGAAATCGAGTCCGCCGCTTCCTTTCTCAAGATATTCGGCTCCTATCCTGCGGCAGCCTGAGAATCATGAACATCGACATCTGCGAAATCACGCCCTCCCATATCCGCGCCATTTTTCCCTATGCGCCCGGAAAACCCATCTCGGAACTGGAGCGCGAACTCGGGATCAGGGACATCGTGAAGCTGGCATCGAACGAAAACCCCCTCGGGACGAGTCCGAAGGCGCTTGAAGCGGCAAAGCAAGCGCTTCTCGATGCGGCGCGCTATCCGGACGGAAACGGCTTCGAACTGAAGGCCGCGATTTCCGACCGCTACGGCATTCCCGCCGAATCCATCGTTCTCGGCAACGGATCGAACGATCTTCTCGAACTTTCAGCCCGCGCCTTTCTCGAACCCGGGCGCTCCGCAGTATTCTCGCAGCACGCCTTCGCCGTCTATTCCCTTGCAGTGCAGGCGGTGGGTGCCAGGGGAATCGAGGTTCAGGCGAAAAACTGGGGGCATGATCTCGACGCGATGTTTTCGAAGCTCGAGGACGACACCCGGATAGTGTTCATCGCGAATCCCAACAATCCCACAGGAACCCTGCTGGAGAAGGAAGAACTCGCTTCCTTCCTGAAGCTGCTCCCCTCTTCGGTGCTGGTGGTTCTCGACGAAGCCTACGACGAATTCCTGCCTCCCGGATACGCTTCGAACAGCATGGAATGGCTTTCCGATTTCCCCAACCTCATCGTCACGCGCACTTTCTCCAAGGCCTACGGTCTTGCCGGGCTGAGGGTGGGATTCGCAGCCGCCCACCCGAATCTTGCGGACATGATGAACCGGGTGAGGCAACCTTTCAATGTCAACAGCATCGCCCAGGCTGCGGCGATCGCAGCGCTCTCGGATACGGCCTTCCTCGAGAAGAGCCGTGCGGTCAATCTTTCCGGCATGGCGCAAATCAGGGAAGGGTTCGAAAAACTGGGGCTCGAATACATTCCCTCCTTCGGAAATTTCCTGAGCTTCAGGGTGGGACATGCGCAGGGAATTTTCCAGAGGCTGTTGAAGCTGGGCGTGATCGTGCGCCCCATTGCAGGATACGCCATGCCGGAGCACCTCAGGGTCAGCATCGGGCTGGAGCACGAGAACGAAAAATTTTTATCTGCATTGCAGCAGGCGATTGAGGAAGTGAAATGATCATAGTGATGGGCAAAGAAGTCACCGAAGCCGAAATCGGCGCGGTAGTCAGGAAGCTGGAAGCGGCCGGATTGCAGGCCAACATTTCTCGCGGCATCGAGCGCACGGTGATCGGCGCGATCGGCGACGAGCGCAAGCTCGATCCTGAAATGTTCACTCCGCTTCCCGGCGTGGAATCGGCGATGCATATCGCCAAACAGTACAAGATCGTCTCCCGCGAATCCCATCCGTCAGACACGGTGATCGACATCGGGGGGATTCCTCTCGGCGGCAATACGGTCCAGATCATCGCCGGGCCCTGCTCGGTCGAAACCCAGGAGCAGATGGATCTTTCGGCTCAATATGTTGTCGACGCGGGCTGCAGATTGATGCGCGGCGGCGCCTTCAAGCCAAGAACCAGCCCCTACGCCTTCCAGGGCAAGGGGGTCGAGGGACTCGACATGTTCGATCGGGCGGCGAGAAAGCATAAGCTCCCCATCGTGACCGAACTGATGGACGTCCGGATGCTCGACACCTTCCTCGAGCGCGGGGTGGACGTGATCCAGATCGGCACTCGCAACATGCAGAATTTCGATCTGCTGAAGGAAGTCGGCAAAATCGACACCCCGGTGATACTGAAGCGCGGCATGTCCGCGACCATTTCAGAATGGCTGATGTCCGCCGAATACATCGCAGCCGGCGGCAACCACAACATCATCTTCTGCGAGCGCGGCATCCGCACTTTCGAGACGGCCTACAGAAACGTGCTGGACGTGACCGCGATACCGGTATTGAAGAAGGAGACCCATCTGCCCGTGATCGTCGATCCTTCCCACGCGGGAGGCAAGGCCTGGATGGTTCCCGCCTTGTCCAGAGCTGCGATTGCGGCAGGCGCGGACGGGCTGCTGGTCGAGATGCACCCCAATCCCTGCGAAGCATGGTGCGATGCGGATCAGGCATTGAATCCCCAGGAACTGAAAAACCTGATGATGGTACTGAGGCAGATCGCGCAGGCCCTGGGCCGGGACCTCTGAGGTTCCCCATGGAAGGCGGCTTCTCGGTCACTCTGGATCAGGAAGAAGACTACCGGTTCAGGGTCGATTTCGGAAATTCCGAACTCATCGTCGACGAGCCCCCTCCCCTGGGAGCAGGAACAGGGCCCAACGCATCGCGTATGCTTGCCGCATCGGTGGCAAACTGCCTCTCGGCGAGCCTGGTTTTCTGCCTGAAGAAATTCAGGCAGGATGTGAAAGGGGTCAAGACGACTGCATCGGGGACCCTGATCAGGAACGAAAAGGGGCGTCTCAGGGTGGGGGAAATCGAAGTCGTGATCCGGCTGGAATCGAATTACGAACATCTCGACCGGTGCCTCGCGCAATTCGAGGATTTCTGCGTCGTCACGGCGAGCGTCCGCGCGGGGATTCCGGTGAAAGTTTCGGTCCTGGATTTTGAAGGAAATCTGCTCCATGAAAGCTGATGAATTGAAGCTCGTCATATTCGGAGCAGGGCTGATCGGCGGCTCCTTTTCTCTCGCGCTCAAAAATGCGGGGGCGGTTCGCGAAACCATCGGATTCGGACGCAGCAGAAACACCCTGATCGAGGCGGAAAAACTCGGCATCCTCGACAGGATAGGGAACGACATCGCCCTTGAAATGCAGGATGCCGATCTCGTGCTTCTCGCCACCCCTGTCGGGCAGATGGGTAGAATCATGGCGCAAATCGCGCCGCATCTTTCGAAAAACACTTTGGTCACCGATGGCGGAAGCACCAAGGGCGATGTGGTCCGGATCGCGCGATCGACACTCGGGAACGGAATCGCCCAATTCGTTCCCGCCCACCCCATCGCTGGAGGAGAAAAAAGCGGCCCTCTCGCTGCCCGAGCCGATCTTTTCGAGGGAAAGAAAGTCGTATTGACCCCCCTGCCACAGAATTCGAGAAGCGCAATCAACAGGCTCAAGGCAATCTGGGAACTTTGCGGCGCAAAGGTCAGCGAAATGACGCCCGATGAGCACGACGAGGTGTTCGCCGCAGTGAGCCATCTGCCGCACCTGCTCTCCTTCGCGCTGGTTCACGACATCGCAAGCCGGGAAAACCGCGACCTGCTGCTCTCCCATGCCGCGAGCGGATTCAGGGATTTTACCCGGATCGCGGCAAGCTCCCCGGAAATGTGGCGCGACATCTGCATCTCCAACCGCGCAGCGCTGCTCCATGAACTGGAGCGCTACATGAAGGAGCTCGAAACCCTGCAAGCTGCGCTCTCAGGCAATGATTTCGAAAAGCTGGAGGAAATCTTCTCCGAAGCGCGCAACATCAGAAGCGGCTGGGAGCCGGAATAACCAATTATCCTTTGAAATGAAAAAAGAATATCTCGACCTCCCTCCCCTCCTTTGCGCACGGGGGGAAATCACCCTTCCCGGCTCCAAAAGCATATCCAACCGGGTGCTGCTGCTCGCTGCGCTCTCGGAAGGCATCACCGAAATTCGCGACCTTCTGGAATCCGACGACACTCAAAGAATGCTGGAAGCGCTCGAAACCCTCGGCGTGAAAATCGAGCCTTTGGGCGACAATGCCTATCGCGTGACCGGCTGCGGCGGGAATTTCCCGGTCAGGGAAGCGAAGCTCTTTCTCGGCAACGCGGGCACCGCATTCAGGCCGCTCACCGCTGCGCTCGCCCTGTCGGGCGGGCATTACGAATTATCCGGCGTGCCGCGCATGCACGAACGCCCGATCGGGGATCTCGTGGATGCGCTGCGCCAGCTGGGCGCCGATATCACCTATCTCGGCAATGCAGGTTATCCGCCGCTCGCGATCAAGCCGGCCATGCTGGCGGGAGACATGATCCGGGTGCGCGGCGATGTCTCCAGCCAGTTTCTCACCGGGCTATTGATGGCGCTGCCCCTGCTGGGGCGTACGGTGAGCGTTGAAGTCGTCGGGGAATTGATCTCCAAGCCTTACATCGGGATCACGCTGGCGATGATGGCACGATTCGGCGTTGCGGTCGAACGCGACATCTGGCGGCGCTTCGTCGTATTCGGCGGACGGCATTATCGCAGCCCGGGACTCATTCATGTCGAGGGCGATGCCTCCTCCGCATCGTATTTTCTCGCGGCAGGCGCGATCGGCGGAGGCCCTGTCAGAGTAAAGGGGGTAGGCAAAAACAGCATCCAGGGCGATGTGCATTTTGCCGAAGCGCTGCAGCAGATGGGGGCTCGCATCACGATGGGCGACAACTGGATCGAGGCAAGTTCCCCTTCCGGCAAGCTCAAGGGGATAGCCCTCGACTGCAACGAAATACCGGATGCCGCGATGACGCTCGCAGTCTGCGCCCTTTTCGCGACCGGAAAAACCACCCTCAGGAACATCGCGAGCTGGAAAGTCAAGGAAACCGACCGGTTAGACGCGATGGCAACCGAACTCACAAAACTCGGCGCGAAAATCGAAAAGGGCGAAGATTTCATTTCGATCGATGCGCCCGAAAAAATCCATTATGCTTCGATCGGCACCTACGACGACCACAGGATGGCGATGTGCTTTTCGCTGGCTTCATTCGGCACCCCGGTGCGCATCCTCGACCCGGAATGCGTCGCCAAGACTTTCCCGGACTATTTCGAGCGCTTCTCCGAAATAACCCTCCCGATGCCCGTGATCGCGATCGACGGCCCTTCCGCTTCCGGGAAGGGAACGGTGGCGAGCCTCGTCGCAAAAGAACTGGGATTTCATTATCTGGACAGCGGCTCGCTCTATCGGATAGCCGCGCTTGCCGCCCTGAATGCGGGAATTTCCCTGGAAGACGAGAAGCGAATCGCGAGCCTCGTCGAAACAATCGCCATAGCCTTCGAAGACGGGGAAATTTTGCTCGACGGGCAAGTCGTCACACAGGAAATCAGGAGCGAAGCCTGTTCCAGCGGCGCCTCCAAAGTGGCGGCGCATCCGTCCGTCAGGGAAGCGCTTCTCGAGCGCCAGAAACGCTTCAGGCAGGCGCCCGGACTGGTCGCGGACGGACGGGACATGGGCTCGACCGTCTTTCCCGATGCCATCCTCAAGGTGTTCCTCACCGCAAGCGCCGAAGAACGCGCAAAAAGAAGACATAAACAGTTGATCGAAAAAGGAGTCGATGTTAACATTGATACCCTTTTGCAGGATATCCGGGAGCGCGACGAGCGCGACAGCAAACGCAGCGTTGCCCCCTTGCAGAAAAATGCCGATGCGGAACTCCTGGACACGACCGCAATCGGCATCATGGATGCCGTGTCCAGGGTGCTCGAATGGTATCGGGCAACAGCCGGGTAAATTTCCCGAATTGATTAACCAACCCCCCGTCCAGCGGGATATTTTTAGGTATTTTTAAGATGGCCTCAGTCTCCTCCGTTTCCGAAACCCCAGAAAGTTTTGCCTCCCTGTTCGAAGAAAGCCTCGGTCGCATGGAAATGCGCGCAGGCGAAGTGATCACCGCAGAAGTGGTGCGCGTCGATTACAACGTCGTCGTGGTCAATGCCGGACTGAAGTCCGAGAGCTTCATCCCTGTCGAGGAATTCCGCAACGAAAAAGGCGAAATCGAAGTCAAGGCAGGCGACTTCGTCACGGTCGCAATCGAATCCCTCGAAGACGGCTACGGCGAAACCCGCCTTTCCCGCGACAAGGCGAAGCGCCTCGCGGCCTGGCACGAACTGGAAGATGCGCTGGAGAAGGGCACCATCGTGAACGGCCTCGTTACAGGCAAGGTCAAGGGCGGCCTCACCGTCATGATCAACGGCATCCGCGCCTTCCTGCCCGGTTCGCTGGTCGACACCCGTCCGATCAAGGACACCACGCCCTACGAAAACAAGGAACTCGAATTCAAGGTCATCAAGCTCGACCGCAAGCGCAACAACATCGTCGTCTCCCGTCGCGCAGTCATGGAAGCTTCCCTCGGCGCTGACCGCCAGGCGCTTCTCGAGACCCTGCAGGAAGGCTCCATGGTCAAGGGTATCGTCAAGAACATCACCGACTACGGCGCATTCGTGGACCTGGGCGGAATCGACGGCCTGCTGCACATCACCGATCTCGCATGGCGCAGGGTCAAGCATCCTTCCGAAGTTCTGGCAGTCGGCGACGAAGTCGAAGCCAAGATCCTCAAGTTCGACAAGGAAAAGAACCGCGTCTCCCTCGGCCTCAAACAGCTTGGCGACGATCCCTGGGTTGGTCTTTCCCGCCGCTACCCGACGGGAACCCGTCTTTTCGGCAAGGTCAGCAACCTCACCGACTACGGCGCGTTCGTCGAGATCGAGCCCGGTATCGAGGGCCTGGTGCATGTTTCCGAAATGGACTGGACCAACAAGAACGTCCATCCCTCCAAGGTCGTCCAGTTGGGCGACGAAGTCGAGGTGATGATCCTCGAAATCGACGAGGAGCGTCGCAGGATTTCGCTGGGCATGAAGCAGTGCATGCCCAATCCCTGGGATGAATTCGAATCTTCCCACCAGAAGGGCGACCGCGTGCGCGGCCAGATCAAGTCGATCACCGATTTCGGCGTGTTCATCGGCCTGGCGGGCGGGATAGACGGTCTCGTCCACCTCTCCGACCTTTCCTGGACATTGCCCGGCGAAGAAGCCGTGCGCAACTACAAGAAGGGCGACGAACTCGAAGCCGTCGTGCTCTCCATCGACACCGAAAGGGAGCGCATTTCCCTGGGCGTCAAGCAGGCCGAAGGCGATCCCTTCAATGCCTTCGTCGCCACCAACGACAAGAACAGCATCGTGACCGGAACGGTCAAGTCCATCGATCCCAAGGGCGCAGTCATCGACCTCGGCGACGACATCACGGGTTACCTGCGCGCATCTGAAGTTGCGCGCGACAAGGTCGACGACATCCGCAACCACCTCAAGGAAGGGGACAGCGTCGAAGCGGTGATTCTCAATGTCGACCGCAAGAACCGCACCATCAACCTTTCGATCAAGGCCAAGGACCAGATCGAGGAATCTGCAGCAATGCAGAAGATCTCGACCGAAAATACCGGGAATGCGGGCACGACCAGCCTCGGCGCGCTGCTCAAGGCCAAGCTCGATGTCAAGAAAAACGAACAATAAGGATTTGCCATGACGAAGTCCGATCTGATCAACAGACTTGCCGAGAAACACAACCAACTCCCGGTCAAGGACGCGGAAATGGCTGTCAAGATGGTGCTGGACGTGATGGCTTCCAGCCTCGCTGACGGGCAAAGGATAGAGATCAGGGGTTTCGGAAGCTTCAGCCTGAACCACCGTCCTGCCAGGATGGGAAGGAACCCGAAGTCTGGGGAGAAAGTCATGGTTCCCGAAAAATTCGTTCCTCATTTCAAGGCGGGAAAAGAGCTGAGGGAGCGGGTGGACGGCAAGAAATAGCCTGACAATCCCCGGTATCGGTTAAAATGATGGCGGCATGTCGAAAGATGGTGCCGCCTTTTTAGTTTGGACTACCCATGCGTTACCTTCTCTGGATTGCAAGACTGTCGCTGTTCCTGCTTCTCTTCGGCTTCGCGCTGAAAAATGACGAGCCGGTCACGCTGCACTATTATCTGGGGTATGTATGGCATGCACCGCTCTCGCTGATCCTGCTCGTTTTCTTCGCTCTGGGTACCGGAATCGGGCTGATGGCCAGCCTCACCACGATCTTCAGGCAGAGGCGGGAAATCGCGCGGCTCAAACAGCAGGGCGAAGACAAGGGCTAGTATGGAAATCCAGTTATGGTGGCTCCTCGCCCTCCCCCTCTTTTTCGGTCTGGGTTGGATGGCAGCCAGGATCGATCTCAAGCATCTCCTCTCGGAATCGCGCGCACTCCCCCAGTCCTATTTCAGGGGGCTCAATTTCCTCATGAACGAGCAGCCCGACAAGGCGATCGAGGCTTTCGTCGACGTGATCAAGGTCGAACCCCAGACCATAGAACTGCATTTCGCTCTGGGCAGTCTCTTCCGGAAGCGCGGCGAAGTCACCCGTGCGATCAGGATGCACCAGTCGCTCCTCGAGCGCGAAGATCTCGACCAGGAACGCAAGCTCTACACCCTCCACGAAATCGCCCAGGACTATCTCAAGGCTGGCCTGCTCGACCGAGCAGAAGAATCTTTCGTCAAGCTGGAGGGAACTTCCTATGCAGAATCCGCCCTCAAGTTCCTGCTCGAGATCTACGAGCAGGAAAAGGATTGGCTGAAGGCCGTCGATACGGCAAAACAGCTCGCGAAACTTTCCGGGCAATCCTACCAGAAGGAAATCGCCAATTTTTATTGCGAACTCGCCTCCCATGAGATGATGAATTCGAAAATCGACGAAGCAAGAATCCATCTTGAAGATGCATTGAGCGTTCACAGGCGCTGCGTCAGATCGAATGTGCTGCTCGGCGAACTGGAAGCCAATCAGGGACGCTTCGCTGATGCGATCGAGGCCTGGCAGCGCATCGAATCGCAAAGCCCGGACCACCTTTCCCTGGTTTCCGGAAAAATGCTGGAGGCCTTTGGCGAACTCGACAGGTTCGAGGAGGGACTGCATCTCCTGAAAGGCTATCTTTCCAGCTACCCTTCGGTGGAATTGCTGAATGTCGTTTTCGACGCAGAACTGAAGTCGAATGGCGTGGAGTCGGCCTATCATCTGGTCCGCGACGAACTGAGGAAGCACCCGACACTGATCGGGCTGGACAGGCTGCTGGAAGCCCAGCTCATGGAAGCGCCCATGGAACGCAGGAAGGATCTCGAACTCGTCAAGAATCTGGTGCACCAGCATGCGCAGAATCTCGCCCAGTACCGCTGCGAATCATGCGGATTCAACGCGAAGCAATTCTACTGGCATTGCCCCGCCTGCGGCGGATGGGAAACCTTCCCGCCCAAGCAATCGGAAGAGCGCGAAAAATGAATTCACCCCTCATCGTAGCCCTGGATTTCCCCGAAGCGGATCAGGCGATACGCTTCTCGAACAAACTCGACCCTGCCCTTTGCAGGATGAAGGTCGGCAAGGAGCTTTTCACCCAGGCGGGACCGAAACTTGTCGAAACCCTGACGGAAAAGGGATTCGAGGTATTCCTCGACCTGAAATTCCACGACATTCCGAACACCGTGGCAGCCGCCTGCAAAGCTGCGGCAAACCTCGGCGTATGGATGGTCAACGTCCACGCCATGGGGGGATCCGCAATGATGAAAGCGGCGCGGGAAGCCATCGACGGCTCATCGTGCAAACTGATCGCAGTCACCCTGCTCACCAGCATGGGGTCGGAAGACCTCAAGGAAATCGGCCTCACGGGCGAGCCGCTCGACATCGTCGACCGGCTCGCCACGCTCGCCAAATCCTGCAATCTCGACGGCGTGGTATGTTCCGCAATGGAGGCTGCGATGCTGAGAACAAAATTCGGCAAGGATTTTTGCCTCGTGACCCCCGGCATAAGGCCTGCCGGATCATCGCAGGGTGATCAGAAGCGGATCATGACGCCGAAGGAGGCTATCGCCAGCGGATCGGATTATCTTGTCATAGGCAGGCCGATCCGGGAAGCGCCTGACCCTTCCCGCGCACTGCAGGCGATACTGGAAGAAATCGCATGAAAGTCCCGTCTTTTTCTTCAGCCAGGGTGCTCATCGTCGGGGACGTCATGCTGGATCGCTACTGGTTCGGGGATGTCGAACGCATTTCCCCTGAGGCGCCCGTTCCCGTCATCAAGGTGGGGCGCGTCGAAGACCGCACAGGAGGAGCCGCGAACGTTGCACGCAACGTCGCTTCCCTCGGCGCGCAGGCGACGCTGCTTTCCGTCGTCGGCGATGACGAAGCGGGAAGGAGCCTGGAAGCGCTACTCAAAAATGAAGGCGTAAATGCCCGCCTGCATCAGGACAAAAGCATTTCCACCACGATCAAGCTGCGCGCGATTGCAAGGCATCAGCAGCTTTTGAGAATCGATTTCGAAACCCAGCCCAGCTTCGAAATCCTGGAGTCCGTGCTCGCCGATTTCACTTCCGAGATCAACAAAGCGGATGTCGTCATCTTGTCCGATTATGGAAAAGGCGGACTCGGGCATATCGAAAAAATGATCAAAATCGCAAGGGAAGCGAAAAAAAGCGTCCTGGTCGACCCCAAGGGAGAAGATTATTCCAGGTACCGTGGCGCCACCCTGATCACTCCCAATCGCAGCGAATTCAGGCAGGTCGCAGGAAGCTGGACCAGCGAGCAGGAACTCGAGAAAAAAGCCCAGGATCTCAGGAAAAAACTGGAGCTGGATGCCTTGCTCGTGACAAGAAGTGAGGAAGGAATGAGCCTTTACCGGGAGGAAGGAGTGCTGCACGAAGGGGTGAAGGCCAGGGAAGTCTATGACGTCAGCGGCGCGGGAGATACCGTGATCGCGACATTCGGCGCCATGCTCGCAACCGGTGCCTCTTTCGAGGATTCGATGAGAATGGCGAACAAGGCGGCTGGCATCGTGGTGGGCAAGCTCGGCACTGCAGTTGCGACGCCGCAGGAACTGGAAAATCAGGAGAAATAATGGTCTATATCGTGACAGGCGCGACAGGTTTTAGTTACGGCATAACGCAGGCATTAGCCTTCACTGAAACCCGCGGAGAAAAATCATGACCATCATCGTGACCGGAGCCGCGGGTTTCATAGGGTCGAATATCGTGAAAGGGCTCAACGAGCGCGGTATCAGCGACATCATCGCCGTGGACAACCTGAAGCATGCCGCGAAATTCAAGAATCTGACGGACTGCGAAATCTCGGACTATTTCGACAAGGCCTCCTTTCTCGAAAAACTGCCCGATTTCGAAGGCGGAATCGCCGCAGTTTTCCATCAGGGGGCCTGCTCGGACACGATGGAATCCGATGGCCGCTACATGATGGAGAACAATTACCGCTATTCACTCGCCCTGCTCGAGTATTGCCAGGACCAGGCCATTCCCTTCATTTACGCATCCTCCGCATCGGTCTACGGTGCCGGCAGCATATTCAGTGAATCCCGGGAACATGAAGCGCCGCTCAACGTCTATGGCTACTCGAAATTTCTTTTCGACCAGGTGGTGCGCAGAAGGCTACCCAAGAAAACCGCCCAGATCGCCGGCTTCCGCTATTTCAACGTCTACGGAAAGCGGGAAACGCACAAGGGCAGGATGGCTTCGGTCGCATTCCATTTCTACAACCAGTTCAGGGCCAACGGATGCGTCAAGCTTTTCGAAGGCTCGGCAGGGTATGGAAACGGCGAACAGCGCCGCGACTTCGTTTCGGTCGAGGACGTGGTCAAGGTCAATCTCCATTTCCTCGACCACCCCGAAATTTCAGGCATCTACAACGTCGGAACCGGATCCTCCGAACCTTTCAACGCGGTTGCCGTGGCGACGGTCAATGCCTGCCTCGCGCATGAAGGGAAAAGCGCGCTGACCCTCGATGAAATGAAGGCAAAGAATATGATCCAGTACATTCCTTTTCCAGAAGGGCTGAGGGGCCAGTACCAGAGCTATACCGAGGCGAATATCAGTGCATTGCGCGGAACGGGCTATGGCGAACCCTTTCTGACAGTCGAGCAGGGCGTCTCGCGCTACATCGACCATCTCGTCAGGGCCGGGTAACCACCCGCGCGAATCCTCCGCCTTCCGTCCTGAAATTGGTCGTCTGTCCCTGGTAGAGCCTCGCCGCCAGAAGTTGGACCTGGCCCTTGTAGGCGAAATTGCGGTAATCGTACTTCAGGATGCGCCCTTCAGCTTCGAGTTCCATGGCCGGAACGTATTCCTGGCAGACGTAATTGCCCGCCAGGATTTCACTCCACACCCTCCTGGTCAGCTTGTCTCCCCTGTAGACAGCCTTCGCCCCGTACCCCGTACCGGGCTTGAAAAAGAGATTGCGCCTTTGGGCCCAGAGTTCTTCCGGATCGGATTCTTTCACGATCCTCGTTTTCGCGATGCCGCCCAGCAGCAATGCCGCGGTTTCTGCGTCGACGCCGATCGACTCCAGACCGTTCCGATCGGTCAAAATGGAAAGATTGCGCTTGTCGGCGAAAAGCGCATGGGCTCTCGGGTGAGGCGTGAGCACCACGGCATCCGCGAGATAGGCCTGTCTCAGCGCCAGATGAAAATCCGCTTCCAGGGAAAAGTCGGTCAGCCTGTTGTAGACGAGATCGACTTGCCTGTCCCCATGGAAAAGATGACCCTCCCTGAATTCCAGATCCCTGGCGTCGACAATGGACGCGGATATCCCGTATCTTTCGAACAGCTTCCTGAAAAGGCAGAATTCCGGATAAAGGAACTGGGATGCGCAATCGTCGTCGACGATCGCGATATGACGCAGTTCACCCCCTCCCCGCTTGAGCCGCCACTCCTCCATGAACATGTCATGGAAGGTTTCTTCCGCATCCGTGGATTCGCCCCATGCCTTCGCGAGCAGGACATTGAGGTAGGCTCCGCCCGCATTGGTGTTGATCTCTATCAGCCTGGGGCCGTTTTCTCCGATATGGAAATCGTAGCCGAAAAAAACCCCGTGGGTCCCAGGGTCGAACTTGGCGATGGATGGCGCCCATTGCAGCGCCATTTCCCGGTAGGCATCGAACATGGCAACACGTTCGATACCCCTGATAATTTCCGCCATGCGGATGGCATGCGTTTGTGACGCCGTAACCCTGTAAGGGGAAAACATGTTGCCGGGAAAGGCAACGCCTTCGGATTCGCACTCGCCCCTGATTTTCCCGAAATCGGGCATCAAGCTGCCAGCCATTCCTCCGCCTGATGCAGATCGTGGAAAACCTTGATTTCGGCGTCCGTAAACATGCTGGAAAGCCAGGCCAGGGAACCTATCCACCCGCTTCCGGTAAGGACTGCGATTCTTTTGAAGGCATAGGGATGCGCTCTTCCGAACTTGATTTCCTCCCAAACCGTGTCGATGGTGTACTGGATCATTTCGGTGAGATCGAGGAGCAGATTGACCTGTCCCTTGAATTCGAGCCTGTAATTGACCGCATCCTCGAATTCCTTGAAGTCGGCAAGCGTGAATTCGCCGAATATGGTCGCGCAAAGACGCCTTTCGTTGTGTTCCGTCGTGATCATTTTTTTTCCTTCGCTAAACGCCGCTGACGACAGGTTTCGAACATCAGTATGCCGCTCGTCACGGAAAGATTGAGACTCTCCACCATCCCTTCCATGGGTATCCTGACCAGTCTGTCGCAGTTTTCCCGGGTGAGCCGCCTCATTCCCGTCCCTTCCGCGCCGAGCACCCAGGCGATCGGGCCATCGAGATGCGTCTCGAAAATGTCCGATTCCCCGTCTTCGGCTGTCCCTATAATTTCCACCCCGGCTTCCTTCATCTGGCGCAAGGCCCTCGCCAGATTGGTCACGGTGACGAAAGGCACCGTCTCCGCTGCCCCGCTCGCCACCTTGGCCGCGGTTGCGTTGAGCCCCACTGCGCGATCCTTGGGCGCTATGATGGCATCCACGCCGAAAGCATCGGCAACCCTCAGACAGGCGCCGAGATTGTGCGGATCCTGTATCCCGTCGAGGACGAGCAGCAGGGCGTCATTTTCCAGGGTGTCGAGCAGGTCGTCGAGCGCAAGATATTTTCTCGAAGCATCGACCTTCGCAACCACCCCCTGATGCCTGCCGCTCCCTATCATGCCGTCCAGCCTTGCAGAATCGAGGTAATTCACCTTGATTTCATGCTGTTCCAGAAGCGATGCAAGCTGCCTGGCGCGGGGATCTCGCCGGGTTGAGTCGAGATAGACTTCGAGTACGCTTTGCGGGTTCTGCCTGATCCTGGAGGACACCGCATGAAAACCGAACAGGAGCATTATTTCTTCTTGCCGGCCTTCTTGTCCTGGGCAGGCTCGCCGTCGATGACAAAATCGATCTTGCTGGTTTCAAGATCCACCCTGGCCACCCTGATCCCTATCCTGTCGCCGAGCCTGAAGCGCTTCGCGGTGCGCTCGCCCACAATCTGGTGAAGCGCCTGGTCGAAGTGGAAATAGTCGCTGCCGAGTTCCGAAATATGCACCAGCCCTTCGACATAAACGTCGTCCAGAGCGACAAACAGGCCGAATCCGGTGACCCCGCTGATCGTCCCCTCGAAGCTCTCGCCGACCTTGTCCACCATCCAGTAGCATTTGAGCCAGCTTTCCACGTCCCGTGTCGCTTCGTCGGCACGACGCTCGGTTGCGGAACAATGCGCACCGAGTTCCTGCCAGTTGCCGGGATTGTAGTTCTTGCCTTCCAGAACCGACTTGATCGCCCGATGGATCAGAAGATCGGGATAACGCCTGATGGGGGAGGTGAAATGCGTATAGGATTCGTAGGCAAGACCGAAGTGCCCGACATTCTCCGGGCTGTAGACGGCCTGCTGCAGGGAACGCAGCATCACGGTCTGCAGCAGCTGCGCATCCGGCCTGTCCTTGATTTTGGCCAGGAGCGCGGCATAATCCTTGGCATGGGGCTCGTCTCCTCCCTTGAGATCAAGTCCAAACTCCTTCAGGAAATTGCGCAGATTGACCAGCTTCTCCGGGGTCGGCCCCTCGTGGATACGGTACAGCGTAGCCTGCTGGTGCTTTTTCAGGAATTCCGAAGCGCAAACGTTCGCTGCGAGCATGCATTCCTCGATGAGGCGATGCGCATCGTTTCTCACGACGGGAACGATCTTGTCGATTTTTCCCTGCTCGTTGAAAATCATCTGGGTTTCGATAGTCTCGAAATCGATCGCCCCGCGCTTCTGTCTCGCTTTCGCCAGCACACCGTAAAGGGTATAAAGCAGCTGGATATTCGGAAGCAGCCCGGCGTGCTCTCCTGCAGCCTCGGGATCTTCCAGCATGGCCGCCACCTTGGTGTAGGTGAGCCTCGCATGAGAATGCATGACTGCAGAATAGAAGCGGTAGGACTGGAATTCCCCATGGGCATCGAGCTCCATTTCGCAAACCATGCAGAGCCTGTCGACACCCGGATTGATCGAGCAAAGCTCGTTGGAAAGCGCCTCCGGCAGCATCGGGATGACCCGTCTCGGAAAATAAACCGAATTGCCGCGCTTCAATGCCTCGACATCGAGCGCACCCTTGGCCTTCACGTAATGGCTGACGTCGGCAATGGCGACATACAGCCTGAATCCCTTGCCGTTCTTCTCGCAATAAACCGCATCGTCGAAATCCCTTGCCGTTTCTCCGTCTATCGTCACGAGCGGCAGATGGCGGATGTCCACCCTGCCCTCCAGTTCGCTCTTTCCGACTTTCTTGGGAAACTTGTTGGCGGCCTTCTCGACCTCGGGCGGAAAAACATGAGGCAAATCGTGCTTTCTCAACGCAATCTCGATTTCCATACCGGGATCGGCATAATTGCCCAGTATCTCGACGACACGCCCTATCGGCTGCATGCGCTTGGAAGGCTGTTCGATGATTTCGATCATCACCACCTGCCCGGGCTGGGCGCCCATGTGCTCCCCGGGAGGGACGAGGATATCCTGGTTGATGCGACGATTCTCCGCCACCACGAAAAGGACGGAATGCTCGACGTAGAGGCGCCCGACGAGACAGGTGTTGGCGCGCTCCAATACTTCCACGATGCTCGCCTCGCGCCGCCCTCGCCTGTCCATGCCGATTTCGCGCACCATGACGCGGTCGCCGTGAAAAACCTTGTGCATCTCCTTGGGGCCGAGGAAGAGATCGCTGCTGCCGTCGTCAGGCACCAGGAAACCGAATCCGTCCGGATGGCCCTGAACCGTTCCCTTGACGAGATCGAGTTTTTCGACGACGCAGATCGCCCCCTTCCTGTTCCTCATGATCTGCCCATCGCGCTCCATCGCGCGTAGCCTGTGGCTGAAGGAATCGGATTCGTGCTCCTCGATGTCGAGCGCCTCGGAAAGCTTATCGATCGAAATGGGAACGCCGAACCCGGCAAGCGTATCGAGTATGAATTCCCTGCTGGGAAGGGGATTGGGATATTTCTGCTTTTCCCGCTCGAGAAAAGGGTCGTTCAGCCTGGCTTTCGTTTTCTTATTCATTGACAAAAAGTTAAAATCCTATAAAATTCGGTGCTTCCGTTGCAAACGGAAATGCCCAGATGGCGGAATTGGTAGACGCGCACGGTTCAGGTCCGTGTGCCGCAAGGTGTGGAGGTTCGAGTCCTCTTCTGGGCACCATCGATACAATTATAAACCGCACTGCGCAAACCCCGGCAGTGCGTTTTTTATTTCCGTACCAGTAACCCATACCGTTACCCCCATCCCCAACAACCTGTGATTCGCCGTTACCTGAATCAGTGCGTGATTGTACCATACCGCCTGCTGACAGCAGGATGAATTGCCCTGAAACAATTTCACAAATCAAGAAATTTCAGTTCAGCAAATTCACGTTGACTTTGGCCGACTTCAAATTAGAATTGGGGGAGGAAGATTCCCTGATGCGGCCTGATCGATGAGCCTTTTGTCCATTAGCTCGAACAGTTCGACCATCCCTGTACTGGTTGCCCAACAGCGGGTACAGGGGGATCGCACGCAAGTGCAACAGGATCAGACACAGTTAAAGCAGGATCAGGCGCAGTTGAGCAGGGACGCAGCCCGCCTGAGTGCGGCGCAGCAGCAGTCAAACGGGCTGCAGCAAACTCTGGGCAGCCTTGCGCAGCAGCTGGGACAGGGAAATCTGGCGCAAGCTGCCCAGACAGCGCCCCAGACGGCACAGCTGGCGCCGCCGCAGCCCCCTCAACCCACGGTAAACAGCAGCGGTCAGGCGGTAGGGACAGTCATCAACGTCCATGCCTGAAACCGTCCAATATACCGGACGCAGCAGCCAGCGATCGTACGACTCTGTTAATACTTCAAGGAAAAAGCGTCAGTATGCTTTTCTGCGTGTCATTGTACATGTTGAGCGCATACATCGTCGCCTGCTGCCGAATGTTGCTTCGCGAAAGAGAAGATGCCGAAGATGCGTAATTCGTGTCGCCCAGAGCACCATTCGCGGCAGACAGGTTGTTGTAGGCTGCGCCCTGCGCGGATTGTGAAACATTCAGTCCGGTTTGCGCGGCACCCAGGCTCGCGCCAGAGGCGCTGAGCTGATCGATGGCGCTGCTCACGGAAGACAGGGCTGAGACTTGGCCCGAGGGTGTGGTGACATTGACTCCGGATACGCCGAGCGCGGAAGCAGACAGATTGGCCGACGGCACGCTTTGCGTATTGCCGACGTTCGGTCCGTTCTGCGCAGACAGACCCTGTGTGCCGTTGAGCAGTGTTTTCCCGTTAAATTGCGTACTATTGGATGTCTGGCCGATATCCTGCACGGACTGGTTGATCTGCGACTGGATCGCCTGCTTGTCGGACGCATTCAATGCGCCGTCGCCCGCCTGAACGGATAACGTGTTGATATTCTGCAGGTCTTTTCCAACTTGGGTAACGCCGCCCTGGGCGGTATTGAGCATGGAGGATGCATCCTGCGCATTGCTCATGGCCTGCGCCGTGCTGGACAACTGAATGGTATATGAAACGGACTGCGCCATTCCCGCAGGATTGTCGGCGGCAGTATTGAGCTTCTTGCCGGAACTCATCGACTGCATCGACAGATACTGACTGAGGTTGATGCTGTTGAGCGAGCTCATTAAACCGGTTGACATCGACATGGTTTGCCCCTGATCCGAGCCATACACGACTCTAAGCATAGCGCGAGATTCTTAAAAAGGCAAGACGAATCAAGGACCGTGGCGGACATTCCCCATATCCGCCACGCAGACACTGCCTGTCAGGGAAGCTTGGGCGGCGCGATCCTGTTGATTCGCTCGTCTGTGAGGGTCTTGAGAAATGCAACCAGATCCGATTTTTCCTTCTCGCTGAGATCCAGTTTGGTCATCAAGGGATCCTGGTTCGCATCCTTGGGATTTCCCCCCTGGTTGTAATGGTCGATCACTTCCTTGAGCGACGAAAAAGCGCCGTCGTGCATGAAAAAGGCGAAGGATGCCGAATTGTATAGCGAAGGGGTCTTGAATTTCCCCTTGTCCGCCGGATCCTTGGTGACCTCATACCGCCCCAGATCTTCCTTGAGAGGACCCACCTGCGGCACGCCGATATTGTGGAAGCCGTTGTCCGTCATGAGAGGCGGCGTATGGCAAAAATTGCACCTGCCCTTGCCCTGAAATATTCCGAAGCCACGCTTGGCTGCCGGCGAGATAGCCCTGGCGTCCCCGTTGACGTAGCGCTGGAAGGGGGAAGCTGTCGCATCCAGGGTTCTTTCATAGGAAGCGATGGCTTTGGCAATATTCTGCGGGGTCACTTCTTCGCCGAAGGCCTTCTTGAATTCCTTCCTGTATTCCGGGATCGCATTGAGTCGGGCCACGATTGCATCGACATCCCCGCCCATCTCTCCCGGCGCGCTGATCGGCCCCATGTGCCCGGGGAGCGCGCCGGTCTGCTCTTCAAGAGACGCAGCCCTGCCGTCCCAGAACAGGGAAGTGTAGTAGGCAGAATTCACCCAGGAAGGGGCCCATCGCCCAAGCTCCCCACCGTGACCGAAAGCCCTGGGCGTGGGACCCGCCCCTCCCGTTGCCGGAAGATGGCAGCTTGCGCAGTTCATGGAATCGTTCTTGGAAAGACGGTTGTCGAAAAGCAATTGATGCCCGAGCTCGACCTTGGCTGCGTTCTGGGGATTATCCTTGGGAACGGGAACGGGGGGAAGCTTCCAGGCGGAAAGATCGTCAGCCCGTGCTGCGGAAAAAAGTCCAATCAGGACAAGAAACAGACCCGTTTTCTTCATGCTCATCTCCCTTTCTTGTTTGCGTTGAGAAACTATAGTCAAGATGCCCGATTTTATCAAAATGTATTTCTCAATCGTTACGATAGCAATGTTGCATGGACGCAACGGCGATCCGGAAAATTAATTTTATTTAATAAAACTGCAATATTGCTTGTATTAAATACGGGCTTGCGCAATCAGTGCAAACGCAAAAGAAGAGCGGCTTCTTCTTTTACATCATTTTCAAAATAGGGGTAATTTCATGCGAAAGCAAAACATTTTCACGCGGACAAAGATCAGTCTGGTCGTCGCGTCCTGCCTGGCTGCTTCCAGCATGCCGGCGTTCGCCGCAGACTCGTCGCAGATCGACGAAATGAAGCAGGAAATCAAGGCGCTCGAGCAAAAGCTCGAAGCCATGCAGGCTGACGTTCAGAAGACCAGGCAGGTCCAGCAGCAGACCGAAGCCAAGGTCGAAGAAACCAAAAAAGCACAGGAAGAAACCCGTGCCCAAGTCGAACAGGTGGTTTCCAGTGTTCCCAATCTGAGCAGGCAAGTCAGAGGGCTTCCGGAAGGCAAGGGCGTCAACTTTGGAAAAGTAAATGTCCAACTGGGCGGATTCGCCGCATCTGAAACGGTTTACCGCAGTGTTGGACTTCAGTCAGACATCGGCTCCCCCTTCAGCAAGATTCCGTTCGCTGCATCTGCAGCTCCCGGCCTTGTTGGGACCCCAGGAACTGGTCAAGCTTATTCGGGACCTGCCTACAACCAGTCCGAATTCCGCGGAACGGAAAGGCAGTCCAGAATCTCCCTGCTCGCGACCAGCGCCGTGGACCCGAACACGCTGGTATCGGCTTATTACGAACTGGACTTCCTGTCCTCCGGCACGACGGCAAACGCCAACGAAAGCAACTCCTTCAGCCCCCGTACTCGTCATGCTTACGGGACGATCGACTGGCTGGATTCGGGATTCCATATCCTGGCAGGACAGACCTGGTCCCTTGCAACGCTGAACACCCACGGAATCACGCCCAGGAACGAATACATTCCTCTGACCATCGACGCGCAGTACGTTCCCGGCTTCACTTGGTCCCGCCAATGGCAGTTCCGCATGGTCAAGGACTGGGACAAGAAATACTGGGGAGCGCTTTCTTTCGAAAATGCCCAGACTTCAGGAGTATCGGGTTCAAACGTTGCGGCTAGCAATATTTATGGGATAGTGCCACCGGGGGGCTCCCTCTTCAACAATGTCGGCCCTTCCGGCACCTCTGCTGCTCCTGTCGCCATGTCGATCAACAAGTATCCCGATATCATCGCCAAGCTCGCAGCAGAAACCGACTATGGTCACTATGAAGTCTATGACCTTGCCCGCAACTTCCAGAGCACCTATGGCTTGGCTGCTACGGGTGGCGCCACCAACATGCAGAACACCTGGACCAATGCAGTCGGCGCCGGCGCAGTGATTCCGGTTATCGGCAAGGTTCTCGATTTCTCGATCAGCGGACTCTACGGTAAGGGTATCGGGCGTTATGGCACGTCCGGGCTCTCCGATGCAACTATCGGAGCTGACGGTGCACTGCTTCCGCTCAAGGGCAGCCAGATTCTGGCAGGCATTACTTGGCACGCCGATCCCAAAGTGGATGTCTACGGCAACGTGGGTGAAGAAAAAGTCGATTCGGCCTCCTATTACAATTCGGCAAACCAACTTTCTGGCTATGGTACCGGATTTGGCGGATCGAGTGTCGGCAACCTGCAAAGCGTTGGACAAGGCACAGTCGGCGTTTGGTGGAGCTTCTACAAGGGCGATTATGGCAGGGCGGCTCTCGGCGCTCAGTACTCCCGCACCAAGCTCCAAACCTTCGCCAACACTTCTGGCGTTGCGATGAGCACAAGCGACAACATGTTCTTCACCAGCTTGCGCTACTACCCGTTCTGATTCTTCGGAAACAGGCAAGTCGCACTCAACCCGCCACCTTGCAAAAGGTGGCGGGTTTTTTATTCAGCGCTGCGGAACCAGGAAACCATATGCGGAAAAGTTTCCAGCTTCCCTGGGTTCTGCCCTGCTTTTCACATGAACCGGGCCGTTCGAGACGACCACTGCAAGAGCCGTACCCCTTGCCACTTTCATGCCGCGCAATACGACATTCGGGTAATCATAGGCATTTTCCCCTTCCCCGATTCCGGCATATTTCCTGATCGGGAAGGAGAGACCGGTATATGCGCACTGATCCACGTGAAAATCGTCGCAGGCAAGCAACCTGGCGTCACATGGCACTATATCTCCCTCCCCGAGTTCGATCAGGTCTCCCGGAACGAGCTCGCTTGCCGGAATTTCCCTTCTTTGCGGCTGCTGCGCTGAAAAGCGCACACTGAAAACGGCGGCGACCTCCTCCGGTACAGCCGACCGCCTGTCGCGACGCAACACTTTTGCCTTCAATTCGTTTGTCTTGGCAGGGGAAAGCAAGGCGAGGCGATCCTCGGCTTCCCGATCCAGCAGCCCCTGTTCGGTGGTATCCAGCCATTTCAAGAGAGCTTCGCGCTCCAGGCGAGCGGCAGTGAGCAGCGCTTCATTCGCGGAACGCCCTTCCAAAAGGCGCTTGACGGATTTTGCAAGTACATGCAGCTTCAAGGTCATTTCAGTCTCCTTCAATACCGGCACGCGGACATAACATGACCGGTGCAGCATAGTCGATACTGGAAGACAGGATGAAATCCGGGTGGATTGTGCTCCGGCCTTCCCTCTAGTGTTTTGCCTAGGGGAAGCGCCTCGAGCGTGGGGAGGGGCGTCCTAGGCGTTCAGATTACTGCAACTGTCCAAGGCGAACGCCTCCAATGCTATGAGATGATGTAATACTACAATATGGAATGTCGAAAAATCAAGCCCGATCTAAAGATAGGCATGCTGCGGAACCTCAGGAAGGAATTCGAATCCAGGTTTTGAAAAATGATAGCCCTGGAACAGACTGATACCCGCATCCCTCAGCCAGCGATATTCGTCGACGGTTTCCACGCCCTCCGCGATGATTATGATGGAAAGCTCTTCGCAAACCTGAACGATCCCCCTGACGATGGCCTGGCGCGGACGATTGGCATCGATTCCCCTCACCAGCTTCATGTCCAGCTTGATGAAGTCGGGCTGGAATTCGCTCAGCAGATTGAGGCCGGCATAGCCCGCTCCGAAATCGTCTATGGCCGTGCGAAAGCCGAGCCTGCGGTATTCCTGAATGATGCCGAGCAGGTGGGCGTGGTCGGTGATTTCCTCCCCTTCGGTCACTTCGAAGATGATCCGTTCCGTGGGGAAGCCATATTGTTTCGCAGCGGCCAGAGTGGTGCGAATGCAAAGCTCGGGCTTGTAAACCGCGTTGGGATAGAAGTTGATATTCACATTGACCGGCAACCCGAGTTCCGATGCCATCTTGACAATCTTGACGCGGCAGGCCTGGTCGAAGCGATAGCGGGTCCTGTCCGTCAGGCGATCCAGAACGGTATGCGCAGGCTGATTCTGCGGCCCTCTCACCAGAGCTTCATGTGAAAAAACGGATCTTGTCGCGACATCGACGATGGGCTGAAAGGCAAACGAGAAATCGATGTCCAGCCCGGCACCCTCAAGGCAATTCCCGCAGGACAACTCTACGAAATCTTTAGGATCCATGGTTTCCCAAAAAAGCAAACAAACTACATTTAACCTTTTTTAGGCGAACCGTACAAGAAAATTCACAAAGCCGAAGCATGCCTCAGCCTGGTGCATCGAAAACGGACTCTGCATCATCCAGGCGCATGGCCCAGAGCAGATTCACTGAAGATAATTGCAACAGATTGATAATTAGTGAAATTAAAACCTGGCATCAAAATTGCTAAGTAAAGGGTGAGGGCAGTTTCTGCTCTCACCCCTCCTCCAATTTACGGGCGCCTGGTGCGCCCGCTTTTTTTATTTGCCTTTTCTGGTGAAAGTACCGTCGTCCGCCAGGAGAATGATTCCGGGAATAACGAAAGTCGTGCATAAGAAAATGATGTACCAGTATTGAGCTTCCATTTTAACCCTCCCTTGTATCAGGTTTGCTTTCATAAGCTAAAACGACGCTTGATGCGAGATCCAGGTCGATGCCATATAACCATTACATAAGTAAGTCTATTTGGGCAGAATGAACCCGAATCCGAGCCATGCCTTGCACAAAAGCCATACTTAAAAAATGGTTAACTGGAGTATGCGCCAGGAGAAATTTTAAATCAAGAGGCTGCCAGGGAATCCTGCAGCTTTTCCTTCAGGAATTGCTTCACCCAGTGTTCCGCTCTGGCGCTTGAGAAACGTCCCAGTTCCTCACCATTTTTGAAGAGGATTACGGTGGGAAAGCCGCGCAACTGATAACGTCCCGCAAGCTTCATGTTATCCCCTTCGTCCACCTCGATCTTGGCAAGGCGAACCGTCCCTGAAAAGCCTGTTACCACGCGCTCCAGAACGGGAGTCAGCGCCCTGCACGGAGGGCACCAGTCCGCCCAGAAATCGACCATTACAGGACAGGTGTGCGAAGCTTCTAGAACATCACGCTCGAAATCGTGAAGCATCGTGTCGAAAATAAACTTCATGCCTGAACTCGAATATCCTTGGTCGCCGCAGCATTGCGTCTGGTCCGCTCGATGAAGGAAACGAACCGGGCTGCCCAGTAACACCCGCCTATGCTGCGCTGATGGGTGAATTGAGCAAGCAGGTTATTCACCACGATGCCATCCCTGGACCCGTCTATGCCGTGCCCCCTCGCCACGCGATAGGCATATTTCGCATCTTCCGGGAGATTTTCGAGACTGGAATAATGAAACTCATGCGCCTTCTGGCCGCAGGAGCGTGCAACAGGGCATGGCCAGGGATGGCTTTCGTTTTCCACGAGATGAACGAATCCCCGCCCGACGGGCTTGTCGTGCATCACCACGTCACCCGGAATGGCACCGACCATCTCGAAGGTTTGCCCCTTGTGGGTGAGGGTCCTGGCAAGGTACATGAGGCCGCCGCACTCGGCATAGACTGGCATGCCGGATTCGATCCTGTTCCTGATCTCCTGGCGCAGCAGCGCATTGGCCTCAAGCTCGACTCCGAAAAGTTCCGGGAAACCGCCGCCTATGAATAGCGCATCAACTTCGGGAAGCCGCCCATCCTTCAGCGTATCGAATTCGACAAGCTCTGCGCCCGCAGCCTCCAAAGCCTCGATATCGTCGACATAATAAAAACCGAAAGCCTTGTCCCTTGCGATACCTATCCTGACTTTTTCCCTGACAGGAAGCGGTGAAACATCGCGGGAATACGGGGTTGCCAGGGAGGGTTTCTCGGCAAGACGCAGCAGGCGATCGAGATCGACCTGTTCCGCGATCGAATCGCCGATTTTCCGGATGCGCCCGATCGATTCCCCGGATTCGTTGCTCGGCATCAGCCCGAGATGACGCTCGACGATCTCGAGACGTTCGTCGTGATGCACCGCCCCGATCACCGGCACATCGGTATAGTGCTCGATCACGGCGCGAAGCTTGGATTCATGGCGCGCCCCGCCGAGATTGTTGAGTATCACCCCGGCAATCGAAATCTCCCCGTCGAAGGCCTGATAGCCGAGAATCAGGGGGGCGATGCCGCGCGTCATGCCGCGCGCATCGATCACCAGCACCACCGGAAGGTCGAGAAGCTTGGCAAGCGCAGCATTGCTGTTGCTGCCGTCCAAAGCGAGGCCGTCGTACAGCCCCTTGTTCCCTTCGACGATGCCGATATCCGATCCTTCGCCATGGCGCTGGAAGGTCGAGACCACCTCGTCCGGATTCATCAGGTAGAGATCGAGATTGCGGCAGGCACGCCCGCTCGCCTCCGAAAGCCACATCGGGTCGATGTAATCCGGCCCCTTCTTGAAAGGCTGAACAGCGAGCCCCTTCTGCCTCAATGCCGCGCAGAGGCCGATGCTGATCGTGGTCTTGCCTGAAGACTTGTGGGCGGCAGAAACCAGGATTCGTTTCATTTCAGTCTGCAACATCCCTGGGCAGGAAGTTGAGTGCTCTCACCCCTATCGTCGTGATCAGGAAAGCGACTCCGAGCCCGCCCATCCCCAGCAGAATTTCAGGCAGGCTGGGCGCGTACTGGCCGATCTGCCCATCCCCGAAGCTGCTTGTCACCTCGTACCCCGGAAAAATGGACAGCGGGAATGCCTGTCCGCCGACAATGAAGACGTAGAGCAGGCTGAAGCTCCCCAGAATCACGAGAATCGATGCAGCAAGGACATGCCGGCTCCCGCCCATTCCCGGAAAATAGATGAGGAAAAGGGGAAGCAGACTCCCTACGAATAAATATCCGCCCCAGAAAAGCATGGGGTAAATTCCCCCGGCCACCAGGATGAAGTGCTCGAATGCTGACTGCCTGGCGAAATAGAGGTTGGTCATGTGGTAGGCCGTGACCAGATAAATCACGCTGATAACGAAAAGGCCGAGCAGATTCTTCAATCGCTTCAGGATTGCAGGATGAAGCTCTATTTCGTTCCATCCATACATCGCTGCCTGCACGATCAAAAATACCGCAAGGCCCCATGCAAAAGACATCACGATGAACATCGGCGGCAATAGCGCAGTTCCGTAAGCCTGCCTGGCGACAAGGAATGCGAAGATCATGCCCGTTCCCGTGGTGAGAATGATGCGCCAGGCGAACACGACCAGCCCTGCGGGCTTGGACCAGGGATTCATGCGCCTTTCCATCAGGGTCCAGAGATAGATACCGACAAAGGCGAAGAGTCCGGAATAGAGAAAAACGTTCCAGGCAAACACCGATTTCAGGTTGAAATGCGTGGCGGCAACGATGACCCGTTCGGGGCGCCCCAAATCCAGCATCAGCACAGTGAGGCCTCCTGCGAGCAGGGCAATCGAAAGCAGCCCTGCAAGCGGCGCCCGCGCCTTGTAAGGCGTCTGGCCAAAAACCGATCCGATGGAGGCCACATTGAGCACGCCTGAAGCCGAAACAATCATGAAAATGGCGAAGACATGCGGCATCCCCCACACGATCTGGTTGTTCATGCCGGTTACGATATGGCCGTATTCCTCCATATAATGGGCTGCGGCCAAACCTGCAGCGACGACGAGCAGGCCCAGAGCCACCAGCAGGTAGAAATTGCGATTATCGCGTCTGTTTTTCAGCAATGCATCCATCACAATCCCTCGTAGTGAAGGCCGGGATTGAGTCCCAGATCGGCCCTGATCTGTGTCGATGCGACCGTCTTGATACGCTTGGAAATCTCGCTGTTCGGATCATTGAGATTGCCGAACAGAATCGCCTTGTGCCCCGCCTTGGAGCAGGCTTCAGCGCACGCAGTGGTGTTCTCGCCCCGGTCGATGCGCTGGACGCAGAGGGTGCAGCTCTCCACCGTGCCCTTGCCGCGCGGTACATCCGGTTTCTGGTCGTGGAGCGGCTCGTGCACGAAAGAGCGCGCCTTGTAGGGGCAGGCCATCATGCAGTAGCGGCAGCCTATGCAAAGATGCCTGTCGACGAGCACGATGCCGTCCGCCCGCTTGAAGGAAGCGCCAGTCGGACAGACGTCGACGCAGGGCGGCTCCTCGCAATGCTGGCACATCATCGGAAGGGATGTTGCCTTCCCGGTTCTCATGTCTTTCAGTTCGACCTTGCGCATCCACTGCTCATCGGTCGGACGGGTGCCGCCCGGAAGCCCGTTCTCCTTGTTGCAGGCCTTGACGCAGTCGTCGCAACCGGACTCGCACTGGTTGGTGTCGATCAGCATGCCCCACCGCACCGCGCTCGATGCAGGCTCATTGAGCGAACGGCCGTGTGCCAGATCGTAAAGCAGCATACCCGGTGCGATGGCAAGCCCTGCGAGCATCGCAGAACCCTTCAGAAACTGGCGCCTGTCCAACTCCTCGCTCATTTCGCAACCTCCGTGAGAGTTTCGCTGACGGTTTCAGGCCGGCTGGAGTGGCATTCGAAACAGTCTATCTTGACCGCGGCATACACATGGCATCCCTGGCAGAAATTCCTGTCAGTGCCGAGTACGCTGTTGTTCACCCGGCTTGCATGGCAATTCACGCATTTCTCGAGGCTGTATCTCCCCCTTACCCCCTGATGAACCGTGATGGTTCTCTGGTGCTTGAGCAGGTCGCCATGGTTGAGCTTCATGAACTTGGGGTCGTTGACGCAATGCCCGCCCTTGCCGATATCCAGATGCGGCACCGTCACATCGGCAAAGGCCGCGCCTGAAGCCAGCAGAACCAGGGCGAGAAAAATCGCCTGAATCCGTTTCATGCTACTCGCCCAATCCCATCTGGATGTAGCCGGTCGGGCACACGTCAGAGCAGATATGGCAGCCGATGCACTTGTTGTAGTCGGTATCGACATAACGCCCCGTCGTGGACTGGTTCTTCTTCACCTTGAACACGGCGGTCTGCGGACAGTAGACGACGCAGTTGTCGCATTCGAAGCAAAGTCCGCAGCTCATGCAGCGCTTGGCTTCATTGACCGCCTGATCTTCCGCAAGCGCTTCGATGCGCTCCTCGAAGTTGCCGAGCGCGGATTCGCGGTCCAATGTAATGATCTTCCGCTTGTAGCGCGGCGTGAATGTGAAATGCCCGAGGAACATGTCATCGTGCGGAATGACGTAGCGTCCCGAACGGTTGTCGTAATTGTGCACTGCGACAGGCATCGAATCCGTGCCTCTTATCGGCTCGTGCACCTCTTCCACATTCAGCCCCTTCTCGACCATCTTGCGCATCAGGTCGAAGGTATGCACGTCGATCTTGGGACGCTTCTCAAGCTCTTCCCCACTCAGGAACCGATCTATGCCTTCTGCGGCAATCGAACCGTGACCGATGGCCGTGGTCAGAAGATGGGGGCGGATCACGTCGCCGCCTGCGAATACGCCGGCCTTGCCCTGAACCTGATAGTTGCGGTCGGTGGTGATCGCCCCTCTGCCGTTGTCGAATTCTTCCATGCCGTAAAAATCGACCGCCTGGCCGATGGCCGATACGATGAGGTCCGCTTCGATGTCGCGCTCGGAGCCTTCGCGCTTATTGATCTCGAGCTTGCCGCCAACCATTTTGGCTTCGCATTCCGCGACACGCAAGGCAGTGGCCCGACCGCTTGCATCCTTGACCACACCGACCGGGACGAGACCACCCAGGATCGCGATGCCTTCGGCAAGCGCCTGCTCGATTTCATGCTTGTTGGCCTGCATCTTATCGATGGGAAAGATCGAGGTGAGCGTGACTTCCGCGCCCTGCTTGGCGGAAATCCCCGCGACATCATGCGCCATCTGCCCTGCGATCGCCCTTTCCAGATCGGTGGGCTGGGCATTCTCGATATGCCCCAGACGCCTTGCCACGGTCGCGACGTCGATGGAGGTGTCCCCGCCGCCCACGACCACCACGCGTTTTCCGACGTAACGCAATCTGCCATCGTTGAAGGCGGAGAGGAATGCGGTTGCAGTCACGACATTCGGGGCATCCGAATCCGGGGTGGGGAGCGCTCTGCCCGCCTGCGCCCCCATGCCGAGGAAAATCGCGTCGAATTCGCTGCGAATCTGCTCCAGCGTGACATCCTTGCCGATCTTGCAGTTCATGCGCGTCTTGACGCCGAGATCAAGAATGCGCTGGATTTCCGCATCGAGCACATCGCGCGGCGTGCGAAAGCCCGGAATGCCATAGCGCATCATGCCGCCCAGAAGCTCGTGGTCATCGAATACGGTAACGTCATGCCCTTTCAAGGCGAGTTGATAGGCGCAGGAAAGCCCTCCCGGTCCGCCGCCGATGATCGCCACTTTCTTGCCCGTGGAAATCTCGGGCTTCACGTATTTGAGATTATTGGCGATCGCATACTCGCCGAGGAAGTGCTCGACCGAATTGATGCCGACATGGTCCTCCACCTCGTTCCTGTTGCAGCCGGTCTCGCAGGGCGCAGGGCAAACCCTGCCCATCACCGAAGGAAAGGGATTGGCCTCGGTCAGCCTTCTCCATGCGTATTCCTGCCACTGCATGCCTGCCGGCGGCTTTTCCATCCCCCTCACGATCTGCAGATAGCTCCGGATGTCTTCACCGGCGGGGCAGCTTCCCTGGCAGGGCGGAGTCGACTGGATGTAGGTCGGACACTTGTGCGAATAGCTCGCCTGGAATATCTGGTCACGCCAGGAGTGAACCTTGTGGTCACCATCCTTGTAGCGTCGGAAAGTGAGCTTCGCATCATCCATGGTTTCTGACATTTCCTGCCTCCGATATATTTTAGGTAAGAGTTCTATTCTTTGTCGCCAAGCCTGATCGCGTTGCTCACGAGCTGGTGCACGCCGCCCACCATGCGCATATTGAACCCGTAATAGGGCAGCACCTTGCTGAATTGAGTCTTGCAGATGGCACAGATGGTCGCCATAAAATTGACGCCATCCCTGTCCGCCACTTCCTTCAGGGCCTCCATGCGAGGCAACGCGCCTTTCACCCTGAGATCCATCAGATCGTCAGTCAGAAGACCGCCCCCACCTCCACAGCAGAACGTCTTCTCGCGGGTAGTGGCATCGGACATGTCCACGAAATGGTTGGCTGCCGCCCTGATGATGCTGCGCGGGATCTCGAATTGGCCGCCGGCCATCTCGCCCATGCGCGAGCCCCTCGCCACGTTGCACGAATCGTGGAAGGTGACGACAAGGTTGTCGTTGGCTTCGGGATCCAGCGTGATGGCCTGCTTCTCGATGAGATCCCAGGTCAGTTCGCAGATATGGGTGGGCTGCCTGTACCGCTGGTCCAGCTGCTTCTGCAGTTGCAGCGCGAACTTGTCTTCCGCCCCCTCCCCTATTCCGGTGAGGGTGTTCCAGAAGCTGTATGCAACGCGCCAGGCATGGCCGCATTCTCCGACCACGATGCGCTTGACGCCGAGTTCCAGGGCCGCCTGGCGGATGCGCAATGCGATCTTCCTCATCTGCTCGTAGTTGCCTATGAAAAGACCGAAATTACCCGCTTCGGACGACATCGATGAAAGCGTCCAGGAAATACCTGCCGCATGGAAAACCTTGGCATAGCCTATCAGGCTGTCGATGTGAGGTTCTGCGAAAAAGTCGGCGGAAGGCGTGATGAGCAGCACTTCTGCCCCCTTGACGTCGAGCGGGAAGCGCACGTCTATTCCGGTATCTTCCTTGACGTCTTCTTCGAGACCCTCCAACGTATCTTCAAGAGCAGGCCCCGGGAGGCCGAGGTTATTGCCTATGGTGTTGACCTTGCCGATGATCTCGTTCGAATATTTCTGGCCGTAGCCCACCGAATCGAGGATTTCCCTTGCCGCCATGGTGATCTCGGCAGTGTCTATCCCGTAAGGGCAAAACACCGAGCAACGGCGGCATTCAGAGCACTGGTGGTAATAGGAGTACCACTCGTCCAGCACTTCCTTCGTCAATTCCCTGGCGCCGACCAGCTTGGGAAAGAGCTTTCCCGGAAGGGTGAAATAGCGCCTGTAGACGCTGCGCATCAGATCCTGTCTCGCGACAGGCATGTTCTTGGGGTCCTGCGTACCGATGAAATAATGACATTTGTCGGAGCAAGCCCCGCAATGGACGCAGGCATCGAGATATACTTTGAGGGAGCGGTATTTCTTGAGCAAGTCGCCCATCTTGGCAATCGCGCGGTCGTGCCAGTCCTCGACGAGTTCCCCCGGAAAGCCAAGCGCTTCCTGGATCTTGTCATTCGCGACGAACGGCTTCAATCCTTCCATGGCACCCGGCTTGATGGCCGGGATGATCGGGATGACCCGATAAGGGGGTGCCGTAATTTCAGTAGCCATTAGCTTTCGGACTCCAGTTTTGCAGCCCAGGGCGAGAGATGGCGGTGCTCCCTGGGATTATCAGGCTGATTCCGGGAAGGCGAAAAAAACACGCCCGGAGCATGCAGCAGCTTGCTGAAGGGGAAGATGATCATCAGGGTGGCGACCAGCGAAAGGTGAAGATACAGCAGCGGGCTTGCCGGCAGCGGCTGCGGATCGAAATGTTCAAGACCGAGAAAGAATGCCTTGACCCCGATGATGTCGGTATGATCCAGAAACTTCATGGAAAGTCCGGATAGTGCAATCATGAGCAGAAGCGCCAGCATCAGATGGTCAGAAGGCGTGGAAATATAGCGTATCCTGTCGACCAGAAAGCGCCTCCCCCAAAGTCCGACAAGACCGATCGCCATCACGAACCCGGCATAAATCCCGAAAGGCTGAACCAGATCCACCCAGGACCAGACCGGCTGGGTGAAATAACGCAGATGACGCATCAGCACAAGCGCGAGTCCGCCGTGGAAAAGCACGGCAAAGGCCCAAGTCCACAGGCTGCCCTTGAAGAGGCTCTCGAAAAGCAGGACCTCCCTGGTCATGCGGAGCACTACTCCGCCGCCGGTAGTCGGCGCAGGCGTCGTCGGAATCTTGAGCGGCGCAGGGGTGCGCAGATAATCGCTTATCCTGTAGACAAGGCCGCCTGCCAGGATCAGGAAAGCGGCATAGAACAGCGCTGCGAAAAGCATGCTCACTGTCTCAGATGCAACCTGTCGGCTTGGGCAGCCCAGCCACCTTGCAAGCCTGCTTTCCGGGACCGTAGGGGAACAACTCGTAAAGATACTGGCTGTTGCCTTTCTCGGGCCCGAGTTTCTTTCCGATGGCCTTCGTCAGAACGCGAACTGCAGGTGCGATCTGGAACTCGTCGTAGTATTTGCGCAGAAAATCGATGACTTCCCAGTGTTGCTCGGTCATCTCCAGATTTTCGGTTTTCGCGATGTAATTGGCGACATCCATGTTCCAGTCGGCGAGATTGACGAGATAGCCTTCTTCGTCGGTTTCGTAGGTTTTGCCGTTGACTTCGATTTGGGGCATTTCTATCTCCTCTGTAGATGGTGGTTCAAAGCCAGGATTGGCAATTTCTGTTGGCGACGACGAGGTCGACGAATCCGTCGTAGCCGACCGTCGACACGCCTTCAATGACGCGATCGGCAAGGCCGCGCGCCTCGATATCGGGCAGAAGCGCATAAATCCTGAAACGCCCCATGGCTTCCCGAATCTTTTTCTCGAATGAACTTCCGGAAGTTGCTGCGTAGACCGCATCTTCGATCAGCAGGATCTCCCCCCCTGTGGCGACATTAAGACAGGAATCCAGGGAGTTTCCCGAAAGCGGGGATTTGTTGATGATATTCAGCATGATTCCCTTCCTAGAAACTCAGCAGGACATCCTGCTCTTCCATGAGATTGCCCATTTCCGCCCTGGAAAGAACGGTCACGTCGACCAGCAGATCTTCCTCGGAGAGTCCGCGCGCATCCAGAGACTCCTTCTCGACATAAAGCTTCTCGATGTCGTAGCCTTCGAGCGCGCGATAGGTCGGGGAAAAATTTTTGGTCTCTATGCCCTTGGTCTGCTGTCCTTTTTTCAACTGATAAACGCCATCGTCAAGGAACGCAAGGGAAACATCCTGATCGAATGCCGCCGTGATGAGCACGACTTCAAGCGCTTCGAGCGCATAGATCGTGCCGTAGGGTGCCTTGCGGTTGACGAACATGAATTTCTTGATGCCTTCTTCGCTCATTTTGTCCTCAATCGCCGAAAGTGACCAGACGGTCCGCCTGAATTCCGGCCTCGACCAGTTGCCCGAGGCCGGAAATCCTGAAACCACTGGCAAGGTTTTCATCGCGTATGCCTCGCCTCAAGGCGGCGGCCACGCAGACGACGAGATCCACGCCGTGCTCTTCCGCAAGCCTGCTCCAGCGATTCACGATATTCCGGTCATCCTGGGGCGGCTCGGTCAGCTTGGTGGCATTGTTCACGCCGTCATGGTAGA